>MDTF01007527.1_pt1 | contig 11336 bp, 10 predicted proteins | sample 811191 | NCBI WGS metagenome assembly MDTF01 (sample SAMN05326649, study PRJNA326480) | marine metagenome | isolation source: seawater | place: Southern Ocean | collected 2011
TATATTTGTAAAACCAAGAAACAAAACTGCTGGGAGATGAAAAAAATAAAATTTTATTAATGGTAAGTAAAACAAAGAGTTTAAGTAAAATATTAGAGATGGGGTATTAAAACCATGGTTAAACTGTCCAACTCCAATGTGTAGTGATGTTTGAGTTATATAATAACTGTATCCAAAGTGATAATAAGGAAAATCATCATGTGTTTTAAAAATTATTAATGAAATAAATATAATAGAAAAAATTGATAATGAAAATAAAATTTCTTTAGATCTTTTTCTACAAAAAATAAGAAAAAATAAAATACCTAATAATATCAAAATTAAATTATGCCCTATATTATGGGCAATGAATATATGGCTAAAGTAAGAATATATGGACAGTATAACTATTCCTACTGTTCCCAAGTAGCCAAAATTTAAATTACTTTTTTTTTTAAAAATATATTTAGAAAACAGAGACCCATAACCTATCACAGAAAATATTACAAATAAGTAAGCTAAAAAAATTATGAATATATTAGTGTCCATTTAAATTTTTTTTAAAGATTAATTGCAATGATATAATTTATAATTTTAAAATAATTTAACTTTTTATACATTATTTAATTACATTTATAAACTCCTTCTATATAATATTTAATATGAAGAATTTAACTTTGCTAATCCCGGCCAAAAATGAAAGTGAATCATTACCAATCGTTCTTGATGAGATCCAAAACCTAAACTGTGAAAAAAAAATTATATTAAATGCTAATGATACTGAAACTATTGCCTCTATAGTAAGAAAAGATGTTAAGATCATTCATCAACAATCCATGGGGTATGGTGATGCTCTAATAACTGGAATTAAAAATACCACCACTGAATATTTTTGTATATTTAATGCTGACGGATCTTTTAACCCATCTGAGCTACCCGGAATGATAGATTTGCTTGAAAATTCAAATTCAGATTTTGTTTTTGCATCAAGATATCAAGAAAATTCTGGCAGTGAAGATGATACGTTAATTACCTTAACGGGTAATAAAATTTTTACATTTTGTGGCAAGTTATTTTTTAGATTACCTATAACTGACATTTTGTATACATTTGTTCTCGGTAAAACTAATAATGCCAAACAATTAAACTTAAAGCAAAAAGATTTTACTTTATGCGTCGAGCTACCAATTAAAATAAAAAAAGCTAATATGAAAATGATATCAATTAATTCATATGAAAGAAAAAGAATTGGTGGAATTAAGAAAGTCAACGCTTTTAAGGATGGATTCTTAATACTTGTACATATGATAAAATTATTTTTCTTAAAATAACCTTCCTTTTAAATAATCTTTAATTATATATGAGATATTTTTTTTTGGTGTCCATTTTATAGCTTTTGAAATTTTAGCAATACTTGCATAAGAACTTTTAACATTGTTATAATGATTGTGCTTAAGGTTAATTTTTCGTTTTAAAATTTTTTCTATTAATATAATAATTTCCTTAAAATTAGTTTTAATTCCAGATGCGATATTGAATATGCCTCTCTTATTATTTGTCATTAATTTTATTATAATATCAGATACATCATCAACATGAATAAAATCTCTAAATTGTTTTAAATCAATTTCAAATTTTTTCTTTTTTTTAATCTTATTTAAAATTCCTGGAAGAAAATAACTTTTGTCTTTCTCTTTTCCTTCTAAAGAAAATATTCTGCCTAAGCAGACTTTAGTTTTTTTATTAATGTTTTGTAATATATATTTTTCTGCATCTAATTTGGTCTTACCATAAACTGAAAAAGGTTTTATTATTGAGCTTTCATATATCCTTTTATTTTGAAATTTATAAACATGTGAGGTGGATGAAAAAAAAAACCATTTTAACGACTTTTTATTATTTACCTCATTAATTATATTCTTAGTTCCGGTCACATTAACTTTTTTGGCATAGTCTATATTTTTTATTACTTTTTTAACAGGGACGATAGCTGCTAAGTGAATAAAATAATCAAAATTATTTTCATCAAACCATTTTTTTAGTTGAAATTTATTTGTAATATCTTGGCTATAAACTTTTAATTCAAAATTTTTAATATTTCTAATTTTTTTTTTTAGTGAATTACCCAGGAGTCCTGTCGAGCCAGTTAAACCTATAATTTTTTTTTTATAAAGCACTTATTTTTAATAAATTTTTTACTAAATAATTTAATTCTACTTTTGAAATTTTTTTTGTTTTTAAGCCTATAAAAAAACCTCTTCTTTCTACCTCATCGGCATTTTTAAATTTTTCTTTTTTTGAGTTCAATTTAAACAATTTAGTTGATGGTTGATTCATGAAATTACCACTTATTATTGGTCTTGTTTCTATCTTTTTTTTAGAAAGAAAATTTATAAATTCTTTTTTATTTTTTACATATTTTTCATTAATAATTAATACCAAGCTGAACCAGGATGGGTTTAAATTAGATGGGATTTCAACAAACGTAAATTGATTATTCCAATTTTTATCCATTTTTAAACTTCTAATTATTAGCTCTCTATTTAATTTTCTTAATTTAATAAAAGTATTAATTCTTTTAAGCTGATTCAAACCTATGGATGCTTGAATATCAGTTGGTCTTAAATTAAAACCCATATTTGTAAAAATAAATCTTGGATCCAACTTTGGGTATTTTTTAGCAGTTTGTTGATAACTTTTAGGACTTCTAGACCAGCCATGAGCTCTTAATGCATATAATATTTCATAATCTTTTTCATTATTACACACAATCATACCACCCTCTCCAGATGTTATTTGGTGCGAATAATAAAAAGAAAAAGTGCCAAAATCACCGAATGTTCCTAAGTACTTATTATTATACTTCGATCCTAGGGATTCGCAATTATCCTCTATTAATATTATATTTTTTTTTTTCGAAATACTCTTTAATTTGACCATATCCGTTGATAGCCCAAGCACATTAATATTCATTATAAGTTTAGTTTTTTTTGTAATTTTTTCCTGCAGATCTTTTAAATCAATGTTTAAAGTTTTAGGATTGATATCAACAAAAACAGGTTTTAAACCTGCCTGAACTAAAGGCCACAGTGAAGTAGACCAGCATAAAACTGGGATAATTGCTTCATCACCTTCTTTGAATCTTTTTTTTCTAAGAGGGTTTTTGCTTGCAAAAGTGGCAAGTAAGTTAGCAGATGATCCGGAATTTACCATCAGTGCATATTTTGCTCCCAACTTCTTTGCAAAATATTTTTCAAACTCTAAGGTTTTTTTACCCATGGTAATATTTTTCGATAATAAAACTTTTATGCCTTCCTTAATGTCAGATTGAGAAAAAGCATTTTCGTGTAATGGATAATCTATAGTGTTATTTTTTTTTTTCATTTTTTTATTATTAATTTATAAAAATACACATATACAGATAAATATATAGAAATATTAAATACAATAATCCAAGACAATACAATTGTGCTATTATAGTTAACTGTACTTAAAAATGTACCACTAAAAATATAACTGTTAATTACCATTCCCGTAAGTGTGTTTAAAGGTACCCCTTTTTTTAAAAATTTTTTTCCATCTATGTATGAATATATTAAATGATGCAAATGTTCATTATCTGCCTGAGAAAGTTTTTTCTTAAAGAAAACTCTTCTCAATATAGAAAATAAGTTTTCTATAGCTGGATACCATAATATGGAAACAATAAAATATGGTGAAACTGTAGTATAGTTTTCGTAGGCAAATTTTATACAGATCACACCAATTAAAAAACTTATACAATACGTCCCTGAGTCACCTAAAAATGATTTGCCAAAAAAATTATATAAGAAAGTACTCAATAAAATTATTATTACACTTTCTACTAAATAAAAGTCTAAATATAATTGATGTTTTTTTGAAATATAAAAAATAGCCAATAGACAAATTGTAAAGTTTCCAATAACCAATGTGTTAATTCCGTCCAAGAAATTAAATCCATTAATTAATACTAACAAGCAAATTGATAAAAATAATACATTGAAAGTTCTAAAAATTAATAATTTATCGAGTAATTCTACTGACGTGGTTTTAATAGTAAGATCATAAACAATAACAAAAAAAAGGATTGATATAGTTTGCAAAATTATTCTTTTAAAGGGAGATGGTATAAAATTAATATCAGACAGAAGTCCGATAAGATATAACAATACTAATCCCAAAAATAATATATAATTTTGACCTTGCAGAATAAATATAAAACAAATTATAAAAACTAATCCACTCGCTAAGGGTGTTGATATATTTGTTTTAATTTTATTTTTATGAGCAGAACTCATCTTTTGATCAATCAATAAATTTTTTCTTTTTAAAACAAAATTGACTAAAAAATGTATTAGTGTAAAAAGTAAAAAATTTATCATCTCAATTATTAAATTTGTTGTTAGAATTTCTTTTGTAATAAACTTTTTTTAAGGAAATTGAAAGAGAGTATCGATACATAAAATATAGATTTCATCATGTTAAAATTTTCATATTTAAAATAAACTGTAAAAGCATCCTTAATCCTCTGAACTGATGATGATGAAAGAGAGTCCGGTGTATTTCTCCAGTTTGTCAATTTTGCTTTTATTGCAATAAATTTATACCTATTTCTGAGAATCTTAAGCCAAAATATAAAATCTTCTTTGGTTTTAAGATTTGCAAATTTACAATCCTTTGTAAGAACTTCTCTTTTTATCATCACTGTAGACAACCCTATATCACAAGATTTTAATAAACTTTTATAATCCATAAAATCTCTTGCGATTCTCTTGCCGATAATATTATTTTTTTTATCAATTATACCATAAGATGTATGGGTACAATTAAGGTTAAATTTTATCATTCTATCAACTTGATATTTAATTTTATGTAGTTTCCAAATGTCATCAGCATCTATGAAAGAGATAAATTTGCCCTTAGATTTTTGAATACCAATATTTCTAGAATTTCCAGCACCTAAGTTTTTTTTATTAACAATGATTTTAACTCTACTGTCTATGTGAGTTAAGGTCTTAATATAGATTAAATCTTTATGATTTGTATCATCATATATTATTATAATCTCTAGATTTTTATAAGTTTGTTTTAAAACTGAAACTAAGCAGTCCTTAATAAAATTTCTATTTTTATAATAAGGTATAATTACAGTTACTAGATTCATTCAAGGTAATCTAAAAAAAGATTACATGGTTTAAAGTTAAAATATAACCAAGTTTCAATATATTCACGATAGAACATTAATATACTTTTGTCCTGCTTTTTCAATACAATATTTATTCAGATTCTTTTTTGATACTTTTGTTTTTGATAAAATCAAATTATAGTTTTTAATAACATTCTTCATCCTATGAGATAATGTTTTGTAATTATAATTTTTTATTATTTCTCCACCTCTTCCTTTTAAAAGTAAATCCTCTACACCACTTGCATTTGTGGCTATTGATGGCGCTTCAAAATTAACAGCATCAATTAAGGCATTTGGCATCCCTTCATAGTATGATGTTAGTATAAATAATTTGGCTCTTGAATAAATTAAGGACATATCGTTTTTCCACCCAAGAAATTTTATTTTTTTATTTAATCTTAATTTTTTAACCATTTTTTTTAACTTTTCTTTGTCTGGTCCATCTCCACAAAAAAATAATTCGTAATTTTTATGCTCCTTAGAAAACTCATGAAAAGCTTCAATTAACATCTGCTGATTTTTTTGCTTGCAAAGACGCCCGACATTAAGAAAGTAATTTTTTTTTTTATAATTGTTTTTTTTTAAAATTTTGTTCAGCGTTGGATTATAAAGTAATTCTACTTTATTCTTATTTAAAACAAATTTTTTTACACATTCTTGGCTTTTTTTTGCATTTGTAATAATCTTAGATGCTAAATTGTAAGTTATAAATTTTGTAAAGAGAACTATAATAGCAAATAGTTTATTATCAGCATATTTAGTAGCACCACAAGGATCTTCTGAAACTCTTACAACAACTTTTATACGAAGTATAAATGATAAGATTGCGGGGAAAAAATTACTTTGCATAGAAAAAACTAAAGTATTTTTTTTTGATAGTTTTTTTAAAAGATTTAATAGAACGTTTGCAGAATTAAAACCAGAGACTACTCTATTATTTATGTGTGCTATTTTTCTATAATTTGTTAATAAAATCTCTAAGTTTTTTAATTTTTTTAATTTCAAGTCTTTTTTATTTGTAATCAAGTAAATTTGGTTTTTTTTAGATAAAAATTTAATTAAATTTATCAATACTATAGTGGCACCTCCTTTTTCAAAAGAAGGATAAAAAAATACTATATTCTTCATAAAATCTTAATATCTTTCCTTACTAAAACAAAATTTGATAAATGAAAAATGTTATCGTCGGGGTGTTTAAAATCAGCTTTAATTAATCCAGCTTCATAAGGTAAAATTCGAAACAGATTATATCCATTAAGCTTTGAACATATATTGTAAATATTAACACCATCAAATAAGTAGTGCCAATTCATTTCAAATTGAATAAATTTTGGTTTAAATTTTTTAATTGTTTTTTTGGCACCCTCTAAAACTTTATGATCATGACCCTCTGTATCTATTTTTATAAAATCTATACCATTTCTAAAAAGGTTCTTATTTTTATTTACAAAAGAATCTAATGTAATGGAATTAATTATCTTAAATTTAATCTTGTTTTTATTTATATAATTTAAATTTTTTACATTTTCACTGAAACTAGCTAATTCAGACTCTGAGCTTTGAAAAAAAAACTTCATTTTTTTGTTTTGGCTCGATAGAGCAATATTGAAACAATTTATTCTCTTGTCAAATTGAGTTTCAAGTTTTTTTAATTTTTTATAACTTTGCAACATTGGCTCAATTGCTACCACCATGGAGTTTGTTGTAAGAATTATCTCTTTTGAAAAATTTCCAATGTTTGCACCAATATCTATAGACAAATTAATATTATGTTTGTTAATTATTTTTAATAATTTTTTTTCTCCTGTTAACCGTAAGTTGCCAAAATTTTTGTACCCTGTTGCTCTAAGCGATGAATGAATTACTAACCGATGAAAATTATGAAAAAATTTAAATGAAAAAACTTGTATATAAAAATTTAGAAAATAGTTTAATATTGTTTTTAACATTTGTTATTTTAATTTTTTATACATTTCATTATTTCATTATAGTGTGAGAATTTAGTATAATGTTTAGCTTCTTTAAATGCTTTTAAATTTTTTTTTTCAATGTTATTATTGTTTGTTTTGCTATCTTGCATAAATCTATCAAAAGTTTCTTGAAAACTCTTTAAGCTATAGTTCTCATACAAATAACCTCTTTCATCATCTTTGATAAATTCTTTGGGGCCATTATTACAATTACTCGAAATAATGGTTAATCTAGAGGCTGCTGCCTCTATCATCACAAATCCTGGATCCTCCCATTTTGAAGTTAAAACGAAACACATTGCATTTTTATAAAATGGATATACATTTTCTTTGTATCCTAATAAGTGGACATCATTTGATATGTTAAGCTCTGCTGCTTTTTTTATTAATTCTTCCTTTAACTCACCCTCGCCTAAAATTACTAATTTAGTTTCTTTGATTTTTTTTTTTATTTCTGCAAATGCTTCAATTAAGAAAATTTGATTTTTTTGTTTTGTTAACCTGCCTACATTTATGATATAATTTTTTATTTCTGTACTCTCACTTGATTTTTCTTTTTTTAAAAAATTAATTTTTTTAATATCTACTATTGGATCTTTCAACACATTTATTTTTTTGATATTAAAAATATTTTTGTTAATAAGCATCTCTTTAGTGTCTTGCGTTGGTGAAAAAATCTTATAAAGTTTTTTCCCAGCTAACTTCCAAAGAATTTTTCTTAAAATATTCAATTTTGGAAAACCAGATATTCGTAAGATAAATTTACACCTAAAATTAAAAAAAACTAAAAAAATTAACGGTAGTGATGATATTAAATGAATTATAAAATAGTCACTTTCATTTTTTGTTTTTAAAAATTTATACAAATTTGTGTAGGACTTTAGGATTATTAATAAATATGAATATCGACTCTTAAGATACGTATAGCGGGGTAATTTCCTATAAAAATTTTCATCTTGATGAAAATTAATCAAATCAATTTTTTTTTCTTTAATCTCTTTTTCAAATTTAGTCCATTCCCCAACAGAGTTAATTATATAAGGCTTTATAATACCCTTGGAGTACTTAGTTAAACTATGGGCTGAATTTAAAACAGCTTTTACAGTGGCAACTTCGGATAAAAAAGGACACCAATAATAAAAATTCATTAATTGTTACTTTTTTCTTGGTATTGTTTGTTTATATTTTTATAAATATGTAATAGTTTTTTTGTAACTAAATTTAGATCATATTTTTCTACTGAATTATAGGCGTTTGCTTTTAAGATATTAATTTCTTTTTTATTTATAGATAAATTAATTATTTTTTTTACAAGATCGTCTATATTGTTAGAATAAATTATATAACCGTTATGATTATCTATTATAATTTCATTTGCTCCTTTTGAGTTAAATGAAATAACGGGTAGTCCACTAGCCATTGCTTCTACGAACGTAATACCAAAAGACTCTATTCTAGCAAGATTAACATATAAATCTGAGTTAACATATTTTTCAATCAATCTTGAATGAGGATAATATTTTTCATCTATATTGCTTATATTTTCAATAATTCTAAATAATTTTTTATTTTGCAAAATAAAATTATTATTGAAAAGTTTTTTTGTATTTTCTCCAACTATTGTCCATCTAAAATAAATATTATTTTCCAAAAGTTTTTGTGCAACAATTGGAATTAAATCATATCCTTTCTTTTTTTCTGCAAACCTTGCTACAGTAATTAACTCCATTTTTTTATCTATTGATTTATTTTGAGAACTATTTATTTCTTTAAATTTATTTATTTCAATTGTATTTGGTAAATGGAAAATTTTATTTTTTTTAATCCCAATTTTAATTAGATCATCTTCAATAGTTTTTGAAATACTTAAGAATAAGTCGACATTTTTTACAGCTTGTAAAAGGAAAGTATTATATTTTTCATTTAATCTATATCCATAATTAATCTTTTCATCTATTTGGATGTCAACCCCCTGAAACGTAACAATGATTTTTTGTTTGAGTTTTTTTAGGCAATTTATGAGAATTAAACTTTTAAAGTTTATAAAATTAAAGTGCCATACATCGTATTTTTTTTTTTTAATTATCCTTTTTAAATAAATTTTCAAAATAAATGAAATATTTAAATTTAGATAGTATTCAAAAAAATAAACTAATGAGGTTAAAAATTTATTTATAATAATGATATTGTAATTATTTACTTTAATATCTGTTGGGTTGTAAATATAGGAGTCTACCTTATGTCCATGTTGAACAAATTTGTTTGCAAAATTATGTGTTTGAATCTGTGCACCACCTGGGGCTGGAAAAAAAATACCATTAATAATTGCTATCTTAATTTTAAGGTCTTTATCCATTATTATTTATTTTTTAAAATTTTATTATAAATTTTATTAATTACTGTAAGTATAAGTAATAAGCCTAAAAAAATAAAATTTTGTTTATTATGAATTCTAATTGTAAATTCTTCCTTTAAGGTTCTAAAATAACTTAATTTACTAGAAATACCACCTGTATAAAATTTTCCAAAAACCTCATTTTTTTTTGTACACATTCCTTTATTGCCGTTCTTAATAAGCTTATATATAAAATCTCTATCTGCTGAATATTTAAATTTCTCGCTATACAAACCAATCTTTTTTTGTACTTTTGTTTTAATAAAAAAACTACAAGAGTGAGCTGGATACACATTAAACTTCCAATCAATTTTTTTAGGCCAAAATCCATGAAGTTTTCTATCTTTTATTACTGTTCCAAATAAAAAATCTATGTCTTGATTTTTAAAATACTTTTTAGCAATTTCCAGACAATTTGAGTAAAAATAATCATCTGCATTGAGTATTCCAATAATGTCTCCTTTTGCTTTTTTGATCCCTTTATTCATTGCGTGATAGATGCCCCTATCTTTCTTTGTTTCCCAGTACGAAATAAATTTTTTATTTTTTTTTATAATATCAATAGTTTTGTCGCTGGAACCGCCATCTATTATTATGTGTTCGAAGTTTTTATAATTTTGTCTTTTTAATGATTCTATTGTCTTTACGATTTTTTCCTGATTAAGCACAACAGTTATAATTGAAAATGATAATTCTCTTTTATTCAGTTTTTTTTTCATTTTATATTGAAAGCCTTAAAATAAATTACTATATTTATCATAATTTTTAAATCCTTTGAATTAGAATCTTTATAACTTGATAGTTTTCAAATAGTTAATATTTGTTAGGACCATCTTTTTCTTAAATACCTGTATTTTAAAATAATTTTATTCAATTTTTCAGATATTACTTGCTCATGACAATTTTTTTCTAAATATTCTTTAGATAGCTTAATTTTTTTTATATATAAGTTATTATTTGGTTCATTAATGAAATTCTCTAATTTTATACTTAAATCTTTGGGATCATTTAAATCTATAGGTATTACTAACTCTTCGAGTTTAGAATCCAATACATCTTTTGCATAAAATATATTTTTATCAAAATAGAATGACTCATATAATGGCAATGTTGATCTTGCTACGTATGTAGGCATTACTATAGCTGATACGTTTTGATACAAGTATATTATCTCTTCATCTTTTAAAAAATCAAAAATTTTAATATTGCTTTCTAAATTACTTTCTTTAATTTTATTTTTTATAATTTTAAGATTTCCTTTATTGCTGCCACAGAAAATAATATTAAAATTAATATTTTTTTCTTTAAGAAATCTTGCCGCGTCTATTATATAAGTATGGTTTTTATGGGCCCAGAATTGTGCAGGATAAAAAAAAGTTTTTTGTTTTTTTATAAAATCGAATTTGGAATGATCTATATCAATGTAAACTTTTTTTCCACTTTTTTCAAATAACGATGGTAAATATGCATTAAAAGGTATTACTTCTATCTTGTCTTCTTTGCAGCAATATAGAAATTTTAATTCTTCTTTTGTTCTTTCTGTGTCTACAATTATTTTAAAGGATTTATTTACACAATTTTGAAATAAAACTTCTCTTTCATCAATAACACCCTTAACTCTGTACTCCGGAAAATAATTATCCATTCTATGGTTAAAATCATAAATGTTTACAATGAAATTATTTTCTTCGCATAAATTAATTAAATTACTTGGTCCCAAAAAATAAACAAAATCAATTTTATTTTGATTTAAAAATTCTGAAAAAGGATTCTTAATTCTCAA
>MDTF01005728.1_pt1 | contig 11335 bp, 14 predicted proteins | sample 811191 | NCBI WGS metagenome assembly MDTF01 (sample SAMN05326649, study PRJNA326480) | marine metagenome | isolation source: seawater | place: Southern Ocean | collected 2011
GATAATACTTAATTATGTCTTCAGGCGAAAAAAAACATGACTTTCATTTAGTAGACCCTAGTCCTTGGCCTATATACGTATCTTTTGCAACTTTAGTTTTAGCGTTTGGTGCTGTTTATTATTTTCATTCAAAAGCTCTTTGGCTTTTATTGGTTGGATTTGCATTAGTATTTTATGGAGCCTTCATGTGGTGGAGAGATGTAGTTGAAGAGGCAGAACACCAAGGTCATCATACAGAAGTAGTACAAATTAGTCATAGATATGGAATGACACTTTTTATTGCTTCCGAGGTAATGTTTTTTGTTGCTTGGTTTTGGGCATACTTTAACGCAAGTTTATTTCCAACAGAGGCTATAGGAGGAACATGGCCACCAGCTGATATAAAAACTTTTGATCCTTGGGACATTCCGTTAATAAATACTTTAATTTTATTATTATCAGGAACAACAGCTACATGGGCACATCATGCTATGCTGGAGAATGATAGAAAAGGTTTAGTAAACGGTTTGATCTTTACTGTATTTCTTGGCTTTATTTTTTCTTGCTTTCAAGCTTATGAATACCATCATGCAACATTTACAATGGATGGTAATATTTATGGAGCAACATTTTATATGGCAACTGGTTTTCATGGGTTCCATGTAATCGTAGGCACTATTTTTTTGGCAGTATGCTTATTCAGATCAATGAAAGGGCACTCAAACCCAGAGCATCATTTTGGCTTTGAAGCTGCAGCATGGTATTGGCATTTTGTCGATGTGGTATGGCTATTCCTTTTTGCAGCAATATATATTTGGGGGAGTTAAGTTTAAATTGAAAAGATTATTTTTCTTTCAGTTATTTCTAGCATTATTTATTACATTATTCTGTGCCTTAGGAACTTGGCAGCTTTATCGTTTGCAGTGGAAAATGGAGTTAATAAGTGAGATTACTTTCGGCTTAAATTCAACTCCGATAAAATATTCTAATTCAATTAAGAAAAATTATCAAAGAGTCGTGTCTGATGGTTTTTATAATTTTAAAGATCAAATTTATCTTTACAGTTTAAATCAAAAAGGAAAACCAGGTTTCGATGTAATTACTCCCTTTGAAACTGTTGGCAAGGAAATTGTTTTAGTGAATAGGGGGTGGATACCCAAAGAACTTAAAGAGCTTCCTGAAATCAACTCCATACAAGGAAGCACAAAAGTTATCGGTCTTTTAAGAAAAATTTATAAAGCTAATATTTTTAAACCAGACAATGACATTAAGGGTAACATTTGGTTTTCAGTAAATATAGATGATCTAGAAAAATTTACAGGAAATAAATTTAGTAATTTTATCATATATTTAGAAGACCTAGATGTGAAAGCTCCCTTACCTAGAAAAATTACAGTTGATGTGCCAAATAATCACCTTAAATATGCTATAACCTGGTATTCGATAGCAATATCAATTTTATTTTTTTATTTATATTTTAGAAAGAAGAAATGAATTATTTTAGCACTAGAGATAAATCCTTAAAATTTAGTTTTAAAGATATTTTTCTAAGAGGTTTGGCACCAGGCGGTGGTTTATTTTTACCATCAGAAATAAAGCATTACAATAAATCTGAATTAGATAAATTAAGCCAATTATCCTATGAAGATCTTGCCACAGAAATTTTATTTAATTTCTGTTCTGACGATATTGGCAAAACAGATCTTAAATCTTTAATTAAAAAAGCCTACCAAGGATTTGAAGAAAAAGAGGTTGTAAGCATTAAAAAAATTGGAAAAATAAATCTTCTTGAGCTTTATCATGGGCCTACTTTAGCTTTTAAAGATATTGCAATGCAAGTTATAGGAAATATGTACGATCATTTAAAAGTAGCAAAAGAAAAATCAGTAAATATTTTAGTTGCGACTTCTGGTGATACAGGATCGGCGGCAATAGCTGCACTTAATGATAGAGAAAATATTAATTTATTTGTTCTTCATCCACACAATAAGATTTCTAATGTTCAAAGAAAAATAATGACTACTATTGGTTCAAACAATGTTTACAATCTAGCAATCAAAGGTTCATTTGATGATTGTCAAAAAATTATAAAAGAACTTTTTAATGAAAATGAATTTAGAGAAAAGATCAACATGTCAGGCGTTAATTCAATTAATTGGGCAAGAATAATCTGCCAAATTGTTTATTATTTTTATTCATCTTTTAAGCTAAAGAAAAAAGATATTAGTTTTTCTGTACCCACTGGAAATTTTGGGGACATATTTGCAGGATACGTAGCAAAAAAAATGGGGCTACCTATTGATAAGTTAATAGTAGCTACAAATGAAAACGATATTCTACAAAGGGTGATTAATAAAGGGGAGTACAAACCTGATAAAGTAAAATCTTCACTTTCACCAAGTATGGATATTCAAGTATCCAGTAATTTTGAGCGATTATTATTTTATATAGTTGGAGAAGACAGTGACAAAGTTAAATCTATGATGAATAGTTTGCATGATAAAGGTTTTTTTCAACTAAATGAAAAAGAAATAAAGGAAATTAAAAAAGACTTTTTGGCCGTCAAAATAAGCGACAAAGAAACAGTTAATATAATTAAAGAAGTAAACCTAAAAAATCAATTTGTAATTGATCCACATACAGCTACAGCCTTTGGAGCGATCAATAAGACAGAAAATCTAACGAATGTTATAGCCTTAGGAACTGCGCATCCATACAAATTTTTTGAAACTGTAAAAGAAGCAACAGGAAAAGATCTACAACCACCTAAGCAATTAGAAAAATTTGTAGATAAAGATGAAATATTCGATATATTAGAAAATAATATTTCTGAAGTAAAAAAATACATTTTAAATAAAATATAATGAAAATTAAAGAAGGCGAAAAAATACCATCTGCAGATTTCTTTCATATTAATGAAAGTGGTGCGCCTGAAAAAATTAAAAGTACAAAACTGTTTGAAAACCATAAAGTTATAGTCATAGGGGTGCCAGGTGCATTTACAAAAGTATGTTCAACTAAACATTTACCGGGCTATGTTAGTAAATATGAAGAAGCTATAAAAAAAGGAGTTACAAAAATTATTTGCGTGTCTGTTAATGACCCTAACGTAATGAAGGCATGGGGAGAAAACCAAAATGTAGGTAATAAAATATTTATGGCAGCTGATCCATATTGCGAATTTACAAAATCTATTGGCGCTGAGATTGACAGAACTGAAAAGGGTTTTGGCATGAGATCTGCCAGGTATACAATGTTAATTGAAAATAATGTAATCAAAACTATTAAAGCAGAAGAAGATACTGCAGCTTGCGAAATTTCTGCTGCAGAAAACTTTATAAAAGAAATTTAGTTTTTATAGCTTTAGTAGCAAGTTCATCTGCTAAATTATTATATTTATTAGTAGAATGTCCTTTAACCCACTTCCAACTAACTTTATTTTTCTCACATAAATAATTTAATTTTACCCAAAAATCTTTATTTTTAACTGGTTTTTTATTTGCATTTTTCCAGCCATTATCCTTCCATTTTATTATCCATTCAGTGATACCATTTTTGACATATATTGAATCTGTATAAATTGTAATTTCTGAATTTTTTTTAACTTTTTTTAAAGCCATAATTGCAGCCAAAAGTTCCATGCGATTATTTGTAGTATTTTTTTCACTACCTGAAATATCTTTTCGATTGTCGTCTTGATCAAATATTACTGCACCCCATCCTCCAGGACCAGGGTTGCCTGAACATGCGCCATCTGTATATATCTTGTATTTCATTAAAAGAAGTAGTCCTCAGAATTTTTTGAATTTTTATGAAATTCTAATCTCTTTAAATATTCGAGTGGATCTTTAACTTTAACGATTGCTCCTTCAACAGTATTTAAAGCATCAAAAACTCTTGTAAGTAAAAATCTTAGAGCAGCACCTTGAGATAAAACTTTGATACTTCCTTTTTCCTCATCTGAAAGCTTTCTAATTAAAGAATATCCATCAATAAAATTTTTTGCCTTTGTGACATTAAAACTTAAGTTGTTTTTTTGACCGTCGAAACACAAGGCATTAAAACAGATGGCAATTTCAAAAGAATAAAAGTCATTACATGAAAAATAAAAATCTATTATTCCATTAAATTTTTCGTTATGAAAAAAAATGTTATCACTAAATAAGTCAGCATGAATAATCCCACTTGGTAAATTGTTTGGCCAGTTTTTTTCAACATCTATTAGATTTGCCTCAATTAGTCTTGGAAGATCTTTATTTATTTTTACACACTGATCCTTCACTAAATTAAAGAGTTTTCTCCATGATTTAACTGATAAATTATTATTACGTTTAATTTTAAATTTTTTTGTAATTTCGTGCATTTTAGCAACTTCCGCACCTACTTGTTTGCAGTCATTAGGGGTCAGTACTTGTTTAGCTTTGCCCTCTAAAAATGAAACAATCATTAATTTCTTATTCTTATAATCTGAAATTGTTTTATTTTTATTGTTAATAATGGGAACGGGACATTTATAATTTTTTTTATCTAAACCTGCCATTAACTCTGAAAAAAAAGGCAAATCTTCAGGGTTAATTCTTTTTTCATAGATAGTTAGTATATATTTTTTTTCATCAACTAATAAATAATAGTTTGTATTTTCAATACCTTCTTGTATACCTTTAAAAGATTTTAATTTACCGATTGAATAATTTAATAAAATTTCCTCAATATCCTTTTTATTAAATTTTGTGTAAACAGCCATTTAATTAAGTTCTTTTGGTAATTTAAAGATAACTTTTTCCTCCGCAACAATCACCTCTTCAATTGTTACCTCTCTGTCTTCTTTAATTTTATTTAATAAGTTTTGCACTAATTCTTCAGGAGCAGATGCGCCAGAAGATATACCAATTGCCTTTGAATTTTTAAGATCATCCATTGGTATTTTTTTTTCAAAATACATCAACATTGAATTTTTACACCCTGCTTTTTTTGCCACCTCAACTAATCTTACAGAATTAGATGAGTTACGACTTCCTATCACAAAAAATATGTCACATTTAGGCGCAATCTCTTTTACAGCAAGCTGACGGTTTGTCGTAGCGTAGCATATATCTTCTTTAATCGGTTGTTTAATGTCAGGAAATTTTTCTTTTAATTTTTTAATTATTTCCGCTGTATCATCCACAGATAATGTAGTTTGTGTAATATATGCCACCGGTTTTGAAAATTCTTTAACATTTAATGAAGCAGCATCATTAGTTGTTTCTATAAGTTTTATAGAACCTTTTGGTAACTGACCCATTGTTCCAATTACCTCAGGATGATTGTTGTGGCCAACAAGTATTATATCATAGCCTTTTTTATACAGTTGTTCTGACTCTCTATGAACCTTGGAAACCAAAGGACAAGTTGCATCCACAAATGACAATTTTTTTTGTTCTGCTTCTTCTGGAACGCTTTTAGGAACACCGTGAGCAGAAAAAATAACTGGCCTAGTATTATCTTTAATGTCCGAAAGTTCTTCTACAAAAATTGCTCCCTTTTTTTTTAAATCTTCTACCACCTGTTTGTTGTGAACAATCTCATGTCTTACATATACTGGCTTTCCATACTTATTTAATGATTTTTCTACTATTTCTATAGCTCGCTTTACCCCAGCACAAAAACCTCTTGGGGATGCTAAATAAATTTTAAGATTTTTTTTCATTTTTTTCTAAAAGGTATTCAAGCAATATATGAGGAAATGTTAGTGACGCCAAACCAATAAATATCACTGTTATTATAGAGCTATCAATATCTATTTTGTGATAATTAACCAAGATAGTAAATCCAATCCAAAATAACAAAGCAGTTAGAGCTGTAAGTCGAAACGATTTTTTTATGAGATCTTTGATGCTTATATTTAGCTCAAAAGTTAAAGAAGCTAAGTGTCGAACAGAGTGCAAGAAACAAAAATAAATTGTAAAAGCAATCAACGGATTAAAGACACCGTATAAAATCATCACAGCAAGGGTATCTATGAGCAAACCGGTTACTTCTTTAATGTTTCTAGCCAATAGAAAATTGCTCAAAATACTTATTGTCGAAAAAGTCAGAAAAAAATGATTTTCATTTGCAAAATTTAAAAAATTATAAAAAGTTTCATTTTTGACGCTAAGTATATTAAAAATAGAAATTGTTTCATTAAAGCTTAGCCATAGAGGAGCAAAAACAATTAAAGAGCCTTTTAAAAAAAATTTTACTATATTTAGATTAGATTTCTTTATTTCAAAACCCCAACAATCTTCTTTTCCGAAATGATATGATGCAACTATTAAAAATAATATGAGCATGCATGTAGGAAAAAAAATCCAAAGAACAATAATTATGAGTGCTAAAAAAACATAACTTAAAAAAAAAACAAACTTATTCTTAATTTTGTAATATTTAAGAAGTTTGTATCCCTTAACATCATCAAGCGCTCCATGAGATACACCAAGAGTCAGAATAAGAACTAGAGCCAAGGTAGTAGATAAAAAATTAGATGATATCTGACCACCTTTATGCATAAGCAATAACGCCATAGATAACCAAAAGAATATAAAACTTATTTTAGCATTAACTTTCATTAGTCCTTTTTTAACAAAGCTTTTATAAATATCCATTTTGGCATTTTTAGAATAATAAAAAAATCTTCAATTAAATTACTTTTATTTGATAAAAATTTTATAACAGTGTTAGCTGATCCTTTGAACATTTTGAAGAAGATATTTGGCATTATTTCGGAATTACTTTTTAAAACATTTAAAAAAACATTATCTAAAAACTCATATTTTTTTCCTATACGATAAGGTTTTTTAGCTTTTATGTTATCTAAATTTTTCCTTATATACTGACTGTGTTCTTGAATATTAAGAAAAGTATATCCAGTACTTAATCTTGTCATTCCTCCAGCTGAACCAATATTAATTTTATCTTTATTTCTATTTGTAGGGTAGAATAGAGGTATTGCTCCTTTTTCAGTAAAGTTAATTTTATAATCTTTTATACCTAAATTATTTTTAATATAATTTTCTAATTGTGAGTCATAATTCATATAAGATTTATTTTCTAAATTTGAAATCCAAGTTGTTTCAATTAGTGCCTTATTTTTAGAAAAGGGAAGAGTGTAAAAGAAATGTAGAGCGTCTCTTTGTTCGCAATTAAAGTCCATTAAATTTAATATTTGATCATCAAAAATGTTTTTTTTTGTTTCAATTTCTATTCCCTGAAAGTGTTGCCAGAGCTTTGATTTATCTGCAGACTCTTCAAAAACGCTATTAAATACAATTGATTTATTTGTATCTAATTCGTCAATATGCTTAAAAAATTTAATATTTTTATTTTTAGAAAGTTTTTGGTTTATTTTATTGTAAAATTTTTCACTATCTATACTTTGATATGGATAACTTTCATTTCTTAATTCGTGTGAAGCTTCAGGGATATTAATTGAAAAATTATTCCAACTTTTAATTACACAATCTTGGAAGTTGTGATCAAAAACTTTCCAAAAGGACCATGTTTTATCTCTTTTGTAATCCTGTCTAGGCTCAACTATAGCCAGACTTTTATCTAATAATTTGTCATGTAATTGAAGTTCATAAGCTAATGACAAGCCCGCGCAACCTCCACCGATTATCACATAATCAAATTCTTTCATTTAAATTAATTTCCTGATTTAAAATAGTGTGATTATCGTTGTTATAGTAACTAATATTTTTTACGAAAAGTAATTTTAAAAAATCTACAATTGATAAAATAGTTTCTATGATTTTAGCTGACATTGGAACATATATCTTCCCTGCTTTATTGTAATTTTCAATATTTTCTTGTTTGAGAATGTAGTCTCCAATTTTTTTGTAAACACGTCTAGCAACAATAACAGAAAATCTTGATTTAATAGGTATACTGCTAATTGCACAGAAAGATTTTTCATAAAAAATTTCAGCATTACGAATTACTTCTCTAATTGAAGAGAAATTGTTCGAGATGTATTCTCGATTGCGATCCTTGTCTTCAATAACATCTCTAGCTATATTTGTTAGTTGCATAGCTATACCCAAATCTATAGCCCCCTTCAAAGATTCTTTGTTATCTACTTTTAAAATTTTTGACATCATTAAACCCACAGTTCCAGCAACCCTATAAGAATAGACCAATAAATCTTTTTTTGAGTTTATTTTAACATTTTCATTTAAATCTGTTTCAACCCCATCAAATAAATCAATCACAACTTTTTTTGAAATATTTTCCTCTTCAATTATATTCCACATTGATTTTATGATGAGATTATCAAAACTTTTATTTACAAAATTATTTTTAAATTTTGAAAAATTATTTTTTTTTATTTCTAATTTATCTGAACTATCTGCAATATCGTCCAATGTTCTACAAAAATTATATAAGGCTGAACATTTAGAATATGTATCTTTTGAAAGAAAAAAGCTTGCCCAATAAAAAGATTTTGCTTGAGATTTTAGTAAATCATTATTCATCAAAATAACTTATCCAATACTTTAGCAGAAGATAATACACCCGGCATTCCAGCACCAGGATGCGTTCCAGCTCCCACAAAATATAAATTTTTAAATATTTCAGATTGATTATGAAATCTAAAATATGCAGATTGAGAAAATTTTGGCTGAATTGAAAAACCTGAACCATGAAGAGTTGCCAAATCTATTTCAAAGTAATCAGGTGTTAAATAAAAATCACTTACAACATTCTCTTTTATTCCCGGTAAAACTGTTTTATCCATTTTATCTAAGATCAAATTTTTAAATTTATCTCCTTCATCAATCCAATTTATTTTTGATAAATTATTAGGCACCGGTACAAGTACATAAAAAGCATCTTGGTCACTAGGTGCCATATTTGGATCTGTGGCTGATGGTCGATGTAAATAGAAACTTATGTCTTCTGAAAGAACTTTTTTTTCAAAGATCTTATCTAAATATTTTTCATAAGATTTTCCAAAATAAATTGTGTGATGAGCTACATCGTTATATTTTTTTTTGGAACCAAAATAGTATACGAATAAACCCATTGAATAATCCATTCTTTTCATCTTTTGTTTGAATAAGAAATTATAATTTTCTTTTGATTTAATTAAATTATTGTAAACATTAGGTGGATCAGAATTACATATTACATAATCACAATTTATTATTTTTGAGTTATTTATCCTTACTCCTTTAACTTTTTTATTTTCAGTTAATATTTCTGTTACTTCTGCATCTTTAATAATCTTTATATTTTCTTCATTCATTAATTTTTCTAGGGCTTTTACTACACTTCCAGTTCCACCCATCGAGTAGTGAATACCCCATTTTTTTTCCAAGAAAAGAATCAAAGTATAGATAGAAGTTGTGCTAAACGGGTTTCCGCCAACTAGAAGAGGATGCATGCTAAATACTCTTCTTAATTTTTCATTAGATATGTAATTCGAAACTAAGCTATAAACAGACTTATAACTTTTTAATTTTAATAAAGACGGAAGCTGCTTCATCATAAAAACTAAATTATTAAATGGTTTGTCGGATAAGTCTGTAAACCCTTTATCAAAAATTTTTTCAGTAAAATTAACAAGTTTTTTGTATCCATCGTAATCTTTGGCACAGAATTTTTTCACTTGTTCTTTCATAGATTTATCATCTCCATTGTAATCAAATGTTTCTCCATCACAAAATACAAAGCGATACCACAAATCTAATGGAACAATTTTTACGTAATCAGAAATTTTTTTATTAAATAAAGAGAATAGTTCCTCAAAAAGATATGGAGCAGTAATAACAGTTGGACCGCCATCGTAAGTGAATTCACCTCTTTTAAAAACTCTTGCTCGACCACCAAGATCATGTTGTTTTTCTACTAAAGTAATTTTATAGCCTTTCGCCTTTAATCTTAAGGACGCTGCTAAACCTCCAAAACCAGATCCGATAACTATTATTTTTTTTGCCATTGTTAATTATGGCCTATTCTAACTGGATTTTTTCTTAAGTGCTAATTTTGTTTCTTCAACACTAGAAGTATAAATTTTATCTAATTTACTTTTATCTAGTGAATTTTTTAGTAGTTTTTCTACTGACTCTATAGCTATTTTAACAGATGTATTTTTAATATCCTTCAAGGCTTGATTTTTTAATTGTTTAATTCTCTCTTCAGCATTTTTTTTTCTATTTTCAATTAAATTATGAAAAGTTTCATTAGATTTGATAATATTTTTCTCAGCTTCCTCATTAGCTTCACTAATCATAGATTTTACTTCAGCTTTAGAGTTACTTATTTTTTTTTCGTGTTCTGTTAAAATATTTTTAGCGTCTTCTTTAAGTTTATCAGCCTCATCAATCTGTCCTTTAATATTTGATATACTATCTTCAAGTGTTGTATTAATTTTTTGAGGTATTTGAAAATAAATCAGTAACCCTAAAAAAATAAAAAAGGATACTGCCACCCAAAAAGCTGCATCTATTGTCATAAATATTTTCCTATTTTTTTTTTTGAAACATCTTCCACAGCTGCTTGAACGCTGCTTTCATTTAGCTTATCCCCTGATATATTTTCAATAATATTTGAGGCAAGATCTTTCGCAATATTATGAATAGATAAAATTGAATTTTTCTTTAGATCAATTATTTCGTTTTGTGCTTTTACTATTTCGTTTTCAATTTCCTTATTCACTATCTCTTTTTTAGCTTGAATGTCTTTATCTGATTTACTTTTAGATTCTAAATGAATTTTAATTATTTCTTTTTTTATATCCTCTAATATTTTTTCATATTCTTTTAATTTTATTTCTGACAAATCTTTAAATTGATTTGCAGCATCTAAATCTTCTTTAATTTTATTTTCTCTATTATCGAGATTATTTTTAATTTTTGGTAAGTAAAATTTCGCAATTGAGATGTACAAAATAGTAAAAACCAAAATCAACCAAAATGTTTGTGATGCCCAATATTTTGGATCCAGCTGAGGCATCCCAGCCCCAGCTGCAAACAAATCAGTTTGAATAGCCGATATAGCTATTATTGAACTTAAATGACGCTTCATAATTTATTTAATTAAAATGCAAATAAAATAATTAAAGCCACTACTAGCCCAAATAATCCTGTCGCCTCTGCTAAAGCAAATCCCAAAAGTAAGTTCGGGAATTGTTTTTGAGCTGCAGACGGATTTCTCATAGCTCCAGAAAGGTAGTTACCGAAAATAATTCCGATACCTACACCAGCTCCAGCTAATGAGATTGCAGCAAGACCTGCTCCAATCATTTTTGCCGCTTCTAACTCCATTTTTCCTCCTTTATTAATTAATGGTGTAAATTTAATGCATCATTTAAATAGATGCAGGTTAATATTGC
>MDTF01002573.1_pt1 | contig 11333 bp, 10 predicted proteins | sample 811191 | NCBI WGS metagenome assembly MDTF01 (sample SAMN05326649, study PRJNA326480) | marine metagenome | isolation source: seawater | place: Southern Ocean | collected 2011
GTTTTTAAAAAAAATTCTTTATCTAATTTATAATAGTCTTGTCTTTTAATTATCTTTTTATTTTTTTCTAGGGTTCCTTGCTCTATTAAACAAGCTGTAATCGTTTTATTTTTTTTAGCAATTTTAATTTGTCTTTCAAATTTTTTAAGGTCAATATTTGATCTCAAGATACAATATTTAATGTTTAAAAGTTTTAAAATTTGTTCGGTGATTTTACCTTTTACATTATGCTGAGGCTCATCAATGGATCTGGGTGAACCTCTCCAGCCAATTATTAGTATTAATGGTATAGAGTAAACTTTTTTATGCGCTATTGAAATTAAAGGGTTTAGTGCATTTGATAGGCCGGAATTTTGCATATAAACACAAGGTATTTTTTTTGTAGCCAGATAATGTCCAATACCCAACGAAACTGCAGATCCTTCATTAGTTGCTATTATATGATTTTTTTTACTCTTTTTTTGTAACGCTGAGGAAAGTTCTTTAAGTACACTATCTGGAACTCCTGTAAAAAAATTACTTTTGTTTTTTTTTAAAAGATTGATTAAAGTTTCAACTTTAATCATTTTTAATTAGATTAATAATTTCTTTTATTGGAATAATTTTTTTATCGATTTCATAGGCACGGCTTTTTTCTAGAATTGTTTTAGCTGCATTTTGCATTGCTGGATAGGCAGCCCTTAGTAATTGATTTGCATAAATAACTAATTTGAATCCATTTTTGATTAAATCTTTTTCATAAACTTTTGAATATGTTGATGGAACTGAAACTAAAGGTATAAAATTTTTGCTCTTTTGAAATTCTGTCGCAAAAGAAAATATCTCTGTTGGAGTTTTTTCTTTACTATGGATTAAAATTGCATCTGCACCTGCTTTTGAATAAATTTCAGCTCTTTTTAAAGCGTCATCTAAACCTTTACCAACAATAAAACTTTCTATTCTCGCAATTATCATGAAATCTTTTGACTGTCTTGCATTACAAATTTTTTTTATTTTTTGCGCAAAAATTTGAGGTTTGTCTTGTTTTGTACCTGTTTGATTTTTAAATAAGGAGTTTTTCTTAAGGCCAACTTTATCTTCGATGATTACTGCCGATGTCCCTGCTCTTTCTAAAGATCTAATCAAAAATGGTAAATGTTCTACTTGTCCACCATTATCGGCATCAAAAACTAATGGCTTGGTGGTAGCATCCAGCATATCATTTAATGAAGAAATACGAGCAGAAAAATCAAGAGAAGAGTTGTCGGGCTTTCCTTTTGTCGCTGAATCAGTCAAGCTTGATGACCACATGCCATCAAATTCTATATCTAGATTATTTTTTTTAATTTTTAAATTTTCGATAATTAATCCAGTTAATGAATTATGAGATTCTAATATACGCACAATATCTTTCGACATAAGCAATCTTTTGAGTCTAGAGACTCTACTTTGAGGAAAGGCACCACTCTCTAAAATTTTATTTTTGATAATTGTTGAAGAAATATTCTTAGTATATTTAGGTTCAACTAATTTTCCTGACCATTTTTTTAAGGTCTTAATTACATCACTTCTTGTTTTTTTTTGAATACCAGTTTTCCAATCGTTGCCATGGACAACAAAATCAGGTTTTATTAAATTCAAATTTGGAACATAGCTTAATGTATGTTGAGGAATTACTTTTTTTACAAATTTGATATTTTGAATTATAATCTTCCTTCTTTTGTAGTCCAGATGAGGAATGTTTTTATAAGAGGCTATAGCCTCATCAGTTAAAAGACCAACAATAACATCGCCAAGTTTATTTGCTGTTTTTAATATATTAATGTGACCATCATGAATAATGTCAACCGATAGCCCAACATATACTTTTTTTTTTATTTTCATTATATTTTTATGGTAGATAAACTATTTATATATAAAAAAAATGCTTTATCACTAAAATTTTCAATTATTATTTATCAGCTAAGGCTTTTGAAGAATTGGTACTTTGTTTTTTATTTTTAAAATATTCTTGGTATTTATCGCCATTTTTTTTTAAAGAATATGTGTAATATAACACCCTTCTATCTTTGTTAGTAGTATTCTGTTTTGATCGGTGAGGGCAAGTGTTTGAAAAAATTACTATATCACCGGCATTTAAGTTTATTAAATCAAAAGATGTATTTGATTCTATTTCTTTTGTTAATGCTGGTGTGCCGTCATTTTTAGTATTTTTTAAAAGTTCATTGAAATTTCCTTTATGTGCCTTGGCTATTTCTAGTGCCCCATTTTTTAGATTACATTCGTCCAAAGCTATCAGCACATTAATAAAATAATCTCCATACTCATACCAACCATTTTTTTTATTATTATTTTCATCTAAAAAGTGAAAAACACCATCGTAATGAGCAAAGAAACCTTCTCCACTAGGTGGTTTTGCGTTAAATTTGTCTTTAAAAATTAAAAATTCTTCGTTAAATATATTTTTTAGCAATATTAAGATTTTGTCATTTAAAATTTTTAATTGTTTCCCCTTATCATAAATTTTTTCAACTCTTCTGAGGATGTTCTTGTTATCAAAGTATTTAAGCGCATCGTGACAGCTAGTTATCTCATCAGTCAATTTATCAACTAAATCTTTATTAAAAATATTATTAATAGTAATAAAACCATCCTCTAAAAATTTTTTTTTTAAAGCTATAAAATTAATTTTCATATTTTTTTTTCAAAATAAATTTAGAAATATCAAGTATTAATTTTTTTCCAAGAACAGTTAAATTTTTATCAAAGGTGTTGTCTATTACAATATCAGGCTTTCTTGGAAATTCTGGTTTTATTGTTAAGCCTACAGTATTTTTTTTGTTTCTATATATTTTTTTAATATCTTTATTAATTATTTTTTTAAGATCAGATCTAACATAAATTTCAATATATCTTTTAATATTTTTTCGATTCCACGCTCTAGGTTTATTCATTAAGCAAACTAAAGAAAAAACTACATTGATCCCTTGGTTTGTTAAGTGTTTAGCGATTTTTGTAAATATTACTGAATTGGACAGTCTTTCTTCAAATGAATAACCATTCAAATTTATGATACTTCTTAAAGCATCACCATCTAAATGAATTGTTGCTCCGTATCTTTTTTTAATAACAGGCAATATTTCTTTTGCAATAGATGTCTTACCTGAGCCAGATAGACCCGTGATCCAAAATAAAATTCCATTTTTTTTTAATTTTTTATTCACTAGCGTTTACATTTAAATTTTTTTAAAGTTATATATATATTTATTATCTTAATAATATCTGCAAAACAGTAATATTAGAAAATAAACACAACTTGCAATTAGTATAAATCATTGGTATTAAATCCAAATCTATATTTTACCCTAAGTTTGTAAATAGAGTAGAACAAATGAAACAAAGCTCACAACTCAATCATTCAATTAAAAAGACTTCCATTATTGATGCAAATTATCTGTTTATAGATGGCTTGAGCAGAAGTGGCAAAGTCTCTATTGCTCCTGTTATAAGTTCACTAAAAAGAGTTGAGCATTTTAAAGCTAGAGCTTCATTTGACAGGTTTTTAATGATGTATGAGTCTGGTAATTTGAGCAAACAAGGTTTTAAGTATTTATTTGAATCTGATCTCCTGATTGATATTTGGTTTGGTATGATGGGTAGAGATGTTAATAATAATCTTCATGATTTATCTAGTATCATGAACTCTCCTAGACGTGAGGAATATATAGCTCGCACAAACAGAAAAGATACACCTGATACCTTTAATGAAATAGTAAAAGAGATTAAAGATCGTAAATTAATTTTTCCATTTGTTTGTGATGACTTTGTGACTTCAGACACTTTGTTAAATGAGATTAGCCAAACTTTTAAGTATATTGTTGTGATGAGAAACCCGATAGATATGGTATTTACATGGTTTCGTAGCGGAAGAGGAACGCGACTTGGAACAGATCCACGCTACACAAATCCTGCTTTTAAAATTAGAGAATTTGATAATTTGTATTATTCGATGCTTGATAATGCTGATGAGTATAATAAAGCAAATCCGTTAGAAAAGTGTTTTTTAATAATTGAAAAACAGATGATTAGATATATGAATGCTGATTTACTACGTTCTGATAATTCTTGTTTAGTTCCAATTGAAAATTATTGGATCGAAACAGAGAAATATATTAAGAAATTTGAATTTTTTTTGAATACTAGTCGAACAGAATTTACAAGTGAAGAAATAGTTAAGGCTAATCTTCCAAGGAAAATAGAAATTGATACCTTTTCAAAAAAAGCTAACATGATCTTTGATAACATCAGTGAAGAGTATGTGGGTAGATTAAAAAATTTATGCCAACGTTATGAATCTGAAATATCAGATGTTTATAAATTAAATTCAATTACCAGATCCTCAAAAGGTAAATTTAAAGGTTCGAGTATTGATGCTTTTTCTAAAATATCTACAACTTCAAAATATCATAAAGGCAAACTTAACTCGAACAAATAATGTGTGGAATTGCAGGGTACCTTGGTAAAGAGTTAAAGGGTGAAGCTATTATTGACAGAACATTCAAAGCACTTCATCATCGTGGACCAGATTCAATGGGCTACTATCATACCAGTGATGATCTCTCAAATAATCTGTATTTATTACATACTCGATTAAATATTCTGGATATTGAAAAGAGGTCAAACCAACCATACCGTTTGGGAGCTTTTACTCTAATTTTTAATGGTGAAATATATAATTATCTGGAAATAAAAGCTTTGCTTATAAAAGAAGGTGTAAGCTTTGAGACCAAGGGAGATACGGAAGTTTTAGCACGGGCCTTAGTACAATGGGGAATGAATGCAACCTTAGATAAATTAGAAGGAATGTGGGCGTTCGCATTTTATAATCAGAATTCAGGCAACTTATACTTATGTAGAGATCGTTTTGGTGAAAAACCCTTATATTTTACTAACCAAGATGATGGAATATATTTTTCTTCTGAGACAAAATCTTTATTTCAATTATTAAATCGACGACTAGATATTAACTTTGATCAAATACACAGATATTTGATTAATGGTTATAAATCACTCTATAAGAAAAATTCTACTTTTTACAATGAAGTACAAGAAGTGGGTCAGGGGCAATGGATAAAAATAAATAAAAATCTTAAATTAACTACTGGAATATATTGGAAACCAAATTTAAATGTTGACCAGACACTTACTTACAATGACTCAGTTGAGAAAGTTAGAGAAGACTTAAGTAGGAGCGTCTCCATAAGGTTGCGTTCTGATGTTCCTATAGCATTTTGCATGAGTGGAGGAATTGACTCAAATGCATTAATAAGTATTGCATCCCGTGAAAAAGGATTTGATGTTCATGGGTTTACAATAGTTAATTCAGATGAAAGGTATGATGAAGATAATTTGGTAAAAAAAGCAGTTGCAGATTTAGGAATAGCACATACTTCAATCCCACTACAAAAAAAAGACTTCCTAAAAGATCTCAAAACACTAGTTAATGCCCACGATTGTCCAGTTTATACTATAACTTATTTTTTGCATTGGAAATTGATGAAAGCTATAAGTGAAGCAGGTTTTAAAGTGAGCATAAGTGGAACAGGTGCAGATGAGTTATTCACAGGATATTATGATCATGGCAATCTATTTCTTAAGTCAATGTTTGACAATCCTGAAACTTTTAATTTAGCTTTAGAGGGTTGGAAAAAAAACCATCTTCCCTATGTAAGAAATGAGCATCTCCGTGATCCCTTTTTATATATAAATGATCCTAATTTTAGGGAACACATCTATGATGATAGTAAAATATTTTCAGGTTTTTTAAATAAAGAATGGCATGAAAATTATCATGAGAAAAATTATAGTTTAAGTTTACTTAGAAACCGAATGCTCAATGAACTCTTTCATGAAATAGTACCAGTTATTTTGCATGAGGATGATTTGAATGCGATGTATTATTCTGTTGAAAATCGATCACCTTTTTTAGACCGTCAACTTTTAGAAACAGCATATTCTATTCCTGAAAAACATCTGATAAAAAATGGTTTAAAAAAGAGCATTTTAAGGGATGCCGTTCGATCAATTGTTCCTGAGCAAATTTTAAATAATCCAAGAAAAGTTGGATTTAATGGTCCAATAGAAGATCTTTTAGAAATAGATAATGCAAGTGTTCGTGAATTTATTTTGGACGATAGTGAAGTATTTGAGCTAATTAATAAAAAAAAAATAGAGGAACTGTTAAAAAAACAACAACTTACAAATAGTGAAAGTAAATTTATTTTTAATTTCTTAAATATAAAAATTTTTCTTGAATCAAAAAAATATACTTAATAAAAAGACTCAAAAATCAGTATTTAAATCCACTTCCAATCCTTTATCAAAAAATCTTTGATATGCCAAATATCCTTAGTGTCTAATTCCCAAATATTTTTGTTTTTAAATGAATTTGCTATTTTAAAAAATTCAGACTCGGAAATATTTACATAATTACAAAATGATAAAATCTCAGATTTAGGCAACTCTTCACCAGCTGATTTAATTTTTAGAATAGCTTGATCTCTAGTAATTCTTCCATTTCTTATTTCTAAAGAGAGATTATCCCACATACGGGTAAATCCAAATTTATACCATTTAAGCCAGTGATGAACTGTAATTAAGAAAGAATCATCAATGTCTGCAAATGTGTAATAACCAGTTTTAGCTTCTTTTGCACTTTTAAACCCAAATTTTTTAGCTACTCCATAAGTATATTGTGGATCCCATTTAAAATAATGACCCAAAAATACAGCTTTAACGCCTGCACGACTTTGATCTTCATCACTAGGCCAGACATAAGGCGATAAATCATTTTCAGATAGATCTGAGTCGATCCAATCAGAATGGGTTGTCCCATTAGTGACACCATATTTTAATAACCATTTATGGTTTAATTCTAAACCTTTTAGATCTTTTTCTCCTCCATATTCGTCAGCAGAATTTTCTCCCCATAGAATTAAAGGTATTTTAAATTTAGTGGCTAATTGTAAAGGTATTGCATGAAGAGCCATATGCATTGGGATAACTGGGCTTCCAAGTTTTTTAAAAGCTTTTAAAGTAAATCTTTTTTCTGTTTTCGGATTTATGCTAAAATCAATGTGGTCTACACCTAGTTTAATTAAATTTTGCAGATTTTCAGCACCTAGGCTATTTCTTGCAGGGGTTTTCCAAGTCACACAAAGTGGGTGCAATCCATATTCTAATGCTACAACAGCTTGCCAAGTGCTGTCCTTACCTCCACTAACAGGTATAATACAGTCATATTGTTTTTTTTGTCGTTTAACATTTTCAACTAATTCACTAAAAAGTTGTTTTCTGACAGACCAATCAATTTTGTTTTTTTCAACTGTATTAAAACAAGCATCACAAATTAAAGTATCACGATTGAGATTAATTTGTGGTCGTGTATCCGGTAATACGCACTTGGTACAATATCTAATTTTCAAGGTTTTTCCTGATAGTTAAAAAAAAATATTCAGCAACTATATTAGCTCCATCCATAACTAATTTATCACCATTTTTTAATTCTTTTGTAAAGGTTCTTAATGGATTATTAGTATCTTCTTTTATATCTATTGGTAAATTAAATTTTTTAAATTCACATTTATATCCTAGTTTTATTAAGAAATTAGATACACTTTTTACAGAAAATGCAGATAAACCACCCTCCCATTTATTAGAGTCTTTAAAATTATTTTTAAATAAAATCTGTGTATCTACATCTCTAGAATTAAACCGCCCACATATAAATAAAAAACCATCGTCAGTAAGCCATGACAACCATTTTTTTAATGGAGCTTCAAATTCTTGAAAAATACTTAAAACTCCAGAGGCACAAATTATATTAAACTTCTTATCAAATTCTATTGAATTAAAATCGCCTACAAGAAAATTTGATGATGTATTTTCATTTAACTTTTTTGCAATAGTCATAAGGTCTTCTGAAACATCAAAGCCCGTAAAATTATATCTTTTAAGTTTAGTACTTAATGATTTTATTAAGGATCCGCTTCCACAACCAATGTCTAGAAGATGACCTGATAGGTTCTGGTCAGCTTTATTAACTATTATTTCAATAAATTGTTTAGATTTATGTGTAAGTCTTTCAGGCTCATTTAAATATACATCTGTCTGAGTATTAATAGCCTTCATATGATTAAACTTATTATGACTAACTATAGTAATTCTTAATTTTGTCAAATAAAGCTTTTCAAATGTAAATTTAATGAAAAAATATTAAAATAGTTTATAATTAAATTTAGTCTAATTTAAAAATGTTTTGCAATGAAAATAATTAAAAGAAATAGAAAATTTGTAGTTGGAAAATCGAAAGATATTACTCTAATAGATAAAGGGTCAATTTATTTAAGTAATAATGATAATATTAGTATTTATTTTGACAAAAATATTAATTTTGATGTTGCTAAAAAGAGTTGGGGATTTTATCCATTACCATCAATTAATAAAAGACTCAAAAATTTTAGACTTAAGGCAGTTTTAGTTGAAAGTAAAAATTTTAATACCTATTTTATAATGTTAGTAGTTGATAATAAAAAAAAGATAAAAGATTTTAGTAATTATTGTAAAAAGGAAAATATTAAAATTATTACATGGTTAAATAGTAAAAATTTGAATTTAATTAAAAAAAAATTTCAGAAAAAATAATAATTAAATTTTTATATTTTAAAACATCTAATTTGTTTATGAATAGATTATCAGATTTATCGTATTGTCTTTTTTTTAATGGTGATCGAGGTTTAGAGGTTTTAAGATTATTTAATAAAAAAAGATTTAAGATTACAAAAGTATTTATTGCAAAAAAATTTCTTAAAACTGAAATTTTAAGAAAAATTCCAAAGAGAATAAATTACAAGCTTATTGAAAAACTAGATCATCCAACAATCATTAAAACGTTAAATAATACTGATATCGCCTTATCATGTGGATTTCCTTTAATATTTAAAAAACAAATTTTAAATTTACCTCGAATAGGTTTTTTAAATTGTCATGCTGGTATACTACCCAAATATAGAGGTGGCTCACCATTGAATTGGCAGTTAATAAATTGTGAAAATGAATTTGGTATAAGTGTAATTAAAATTAATCATAAAATAGATGGTGGAGATATATTTTCTGAGAGAAAATTTATTATAAAAAAAAATTATGACATTAATGATTTGCATAAGATAGCAAACAAAAACTTTCCTTACATGATATTAGAATCGGTAAAAAAACTCTTAGATAAAAAAAAACCTAGAAAACAAAAAAAAATTAGTATTTTATGGAAACAGAGAAAAGAAGAGAATTCAAAATTCGATTTTAAGACAAAAACATTTAAACAGGCTGATAGATTTGTAAAAGCTTTACAGAGTCCATATCCAAATGCATTTTTCTATTTTAAAGGCATTAAATATGAAATATTAAAAGTTATTATATCAAAAAAAAACTTAAATCTGGAGATATTTTGTTAAAATCCAATAATATGCACCTTGGACTGAAAAACTCAACTGTAAAAGTAAAATTTAAAACCATTCAATTGAAATGAAAAACATATTTCTAAAAAAAATAACCAACCTTATTGACGCCAAAAAGTGTCGTGTTGGAATAATTGGACTAGGTTATGTGGGTCTTCCTCTCTCAATATTGTTTGCTAAAAATAATTTTAAGATAATAGGTTTCGATATTGATAAAAAAAAAATTGCAAAAATAAAAAAAAATAACTCATATATTGATAGAATCTCTAACAAGGATATAAGTTTAATAAATAAAAATGGAAATTTTTACTCTAATTTTTCAAATATAAGAAAATGTGATATTATAATTATTTGCGTACCCACACCTTTAAAAAAAAATCAAAATCCAGACCTCAGTTTTATAAAGAATACAATAAATTCGATTAAAGTATTTTTAAAAAAGGGACAAGTGTTAATCTTAGAAAGCACAAGTTATCCAGGAACTACAGAAGAAGAAATATATCAAAAAATTAAAAATAATTTTGAAATTGGGAAAGATTTTTTTTTAGGATTTTCTTCAGAAAGAATTAATCCAGGTAAAAATGAAAATTCAATTCAAACAATACCCAAAGTAGTAAGTGGCTATACAAAAGATTGCTTAAAAATAATTTCAAGTTTCTACAGTAAATCATTTAATGAAATAGTTGAAAGTAAAAGTATTCAAATTGCTGAATTTTCAAAACTTTTAGAAAATATTTATAGGTCTGTTAATATTGGGTTTATAAATGAAATGAAAATTTTAGCTGATAAAATGAATTTAGATATATTTGATATTATAGCAGTGGCTAATACTAAGCCATATGGGTTTAGAAGGTTTTTCCCAGGTCCAGGCATCGGTGGTCATTGTATTCCAGTAGATCCAAGTTATTTATATTGGAAGTCAGTAAAAGTAGGCTTGCCAGCAAAATTTATTAAGCTATCTGCGAAAATAAATATTCAAGTTTTGAATTTTATAATAATAAAAATTTCAAAGAATCTAAAATCTAAAAAAATACCTTTGGTTAAATCAAAAATTTTAATTCTAGGACTTTCATATAAAAAAGATCTAGATGATATTAGAGAGTCCGCCTCTATAAAATTAATAAATAAACTTTTTAAAAAAGGTATTAAAAATATTTCAGCACACGACCCTTATGTGGAGGATAAAATTTCGAATAAAAAGATTAAAAAGATAAAATTTCTTAACTCAAAAGTTATAAACAGTTTTGATATTGTTGTTCTAATGACTGATCACGATCTATTTGATTATGACTTAATAAAAAATAATGCTAAATTGATTATTGATTGCAGAGGAAGATTTGAAGTTAAAGATAATGTTCAAAGAGGTTAGCTTTTGTTAGTTGTAATTCAAGCCAGAACTACCTCCAGGAGATTTAGAAATAAAATTTTATATTCTATTTATGGAAAACCTCTGATTCAGCATGTGTATGAAAAAATTAAAAAAAGCAAAAAAGTAGATATAATTATCTCAACATCAAAAAATAAAGAAGACGATAAACTAGTCAAGTTTTTGATAAACAAAAAAATAAGATATCATAGAGGTTCTTTAAATAATGTCGCAAAAAGACTGTATGATACAGCAATTAATGAAAAACAAAGTTTCTTTTTAAGAATTTCAGGTGACAGTCCATTGATAGATTTTCGTTTAATAAATAAAATTATAAATATATTTGAGAAAAATAAAAATTTTGATTTAATTACGAATATATTTCCCAGAACATTTCCATCTGGACAATCAGTTGAAATTATTAGAACTAACACCCTAGGAAATAATTTGAAATTTTTTTCAAAATTAGATAAAGA
>MDTF01009149.1_pt1 | contig 11332 bp, 11 predicted proteins | sample 811191 | NCBI WGS metagenome assembly MDTF01 (sample SAMN05326649, study PRJNA326480) | marine metagenome | isolation source: seawater | place: Southern Ocean | collected 2011
TATTATCGTGCTGATTGGCTTAGTTATTTTTCTTGGCGGTCTGGATTTTTTACGCGGCTTTACCGCCGATGTGGGACCCTTTGGCAATTTATGGGCTGGGCTCTCAAAGTGCTTGCTGATGATAACCGGATTGTCATTTACTGCGCTATGTGTAAAGTCGTTCCTCTTCACCCGAAAAAACCGACCTACGCACGCTGACGAATAGGCAAGCGACGCAACTGAGGCGATGCGTTAAACTAACATCGAAATAATCGTCAGCCCAGCGAGCAAATTGTGCCGCATCGCCAATCCCGAAGGGCGTGCCGACGAGTGTTAAAGCGAATACCGCAACGTCTTCTCAGGCGTGCGTCACCAAAACTGACCTATCCATTAAATCATCGAGTTGTTGAAAAACTGGGTTGTTGACCAGCTGCTCGAGCGCAGGATCCTTACGAATATCGTCCAGATAACTGTCCGAGCGATTCAGAGCTTCGGCCAAATAGCGTACGGCCTCGTCAAATTGTTCCAATGCGGTGTAGGCGCAGGCCAATTGATAAAAAGCATGGCTATTTTCGGGATCGATCTTGAGAGCCTGCTGGCAAAGATTGATCGCCCACTGGGGTTCATTTATTTCTAGCACCGCGTCGGCCTTGTAGGTCAACGCCTCACCATCGTCACTGCGCAACTTAAGCAACTCGTCATAGATACTGATTTTATTCGCCGGAACTGGGTCCTGCTGCGCTCGCAACCACAGCGACTGAATCTCTTTGGTCATTTCAATCTCCTCGCGATTCTCCTCGATATGCTGAGTCTTCTGCCTCATCTGTGCCTCAATCAGACCGAGGCGTTTCTCGTATTCCTGTATCAATCGGCTGATCTCGGCATCCGCCAACGACTCCGCCCGCTCCTTTATCTCGCGCATCGACGACCAACCGACTAATACCAATAGCGATGTCGCAGCAGCAATCAGATAAAAGAAATAGGTAATGGTATTAGTCGCATAGGCCACCCCGCGATCTACCGACTGGTGTTCTCGATCGAGGATTTGCTGTATCAATTCTTGTTTGGTGCTCGCCTGATCGATCCGCAACTGCTTCAGTTCGTCGAGTACATAGCGTTCTAAAAACGGAGTGTACAGAGGTTCCCGCAGATCATTTGCGGCATTCGCATTGTTCTCATTTGACTCGCTGTTCAGCGTCTGAGCCGATATCGGCAGGCACACACAGATCAATATAGAGAGCACGCTGACTAACTTCGCTTGGTTATAGATCGGCATAATGCGTCCTCCAGTTTGCTGTCTAACTGACAGCCGGTTAAAAGACGGCATGGTAATGAATTTAACGATGTTTGGACATCTAATTCGAACTCAATTCGAGGCAATAATAGTTCGTGCCAATGGTCGTCTCCAAACGCCTCATCGAGTACACTCGCATGGCGGGCAATATTGCGAATCGAATGCATGACCCCGCTACTTGCGCGACGCCCAAATAGCGTTCTTAGAATATGCCAGAACGCTATTTAGATGCTTATATAAATCACAAGCTAGCTTCCAAATACAGCATAGGTGAACTCGGCAGTAGGGTTGCCGGGCGCGACCGTCACAGTAAAGATTTTCCCCTCGCAATGCTCAAAGATAGTCTATTCTATTCACCACTAGCCAGAGGACTGCCCGCGATGCGGCTTTAGCCGATTTTTATTGCACAATCGGTTTGTATTTCAGAGCCGCTAGACAGCGGTTAACTGTTTTTTGTGAAAGATCACGCCATGCATAATCTTTTTCGCTCGACCTGACTATTAATTTGCCTGAACGCCATATCGGTGTGCGCAGAACCCACGCGCGATGCTGTCGATGCCAATCGTGCCTTCGCCGATCTCAGCAGTTTCGTGGGGGCCTGGCGCGTGTTTGCATCATAGCGGGATTTCAATATGCTGTTCGAGAGGCGCGCAAACGGCACACGCATGACAGCGACATGGCGACACTAGCAAATAAACACTCGATAACCGTATATCAGCTTGATAATCAGCCGAGACTGCTTCTAAGCCCAGACGAAACGCCTGGCTCTCTCCAATTTAATTTTATCGATGCGACCGGTCTGGCAGACATTACAGATAAGCACCAACACGTTCTATCTCTCACTATGTTGACGGGAAAAAACTCTACTCAAGCGCACAGAAGCCTATCTACAAAATGGCGAAGAGACGCTTGGCGGCCTGATTCTAGAGAGAGTGCGGTAGCACGTCTGTCGGACCGATGCCAAACACTCTAGCAATGAACTCTGCGTCTCCATCATACCCCGTCAGCGTGTACTTTTAACAATGTTTTCTTAACTACAGTGAGGATATTTTGGTACTCGCACTCGTAGACTCGCTGACTCAACAATTTAGCCTGTTGCAGCGATACATGTGCGGTGGCCGGCGGACATTCCGATACCGGCAGTTGTAACGCGTCGGCCACCACTTTGGGAAACTTGCTCGGATGCGCAGTAGCGAGGCACAAACTCGGACTGTCAGCGATCAAGTGCGGTTGCACATCTAATAACGCCGCTAGCGCCACCGCGCCGTGCGGATCGATAAGATAACCCTCATCGTGATAAAGCCTAGCCATAGTCTCGAGCGTCTGCCGATCATCGATACTCCGAGATAAAAAGCCACGGCGATACTGAGCCATAGTATTCGCGTCAAATTGCAGCTCTCCGGCTACTGCAAGCTGCGCTCTCCAAGCCTTAATTTTATGCGTTTCACAGCCCGTAGCAAAATACAAATAGCGCCAAAAATTACTTGGTGAAGAAATATCGATGGCCGAAGATGGGCAGTTCAGTACCCTCTTTTCTCGGTACAAGCCGCTTTCGAAAAGCTCAGTTAAGCAGTTATTACGATTGTTGGCGACGATAAAGTGTCCGACCGGAAGACCCATCTCGCGTGCTAGCGCACCCCCACATAGATTGCCAAATCCCCCAGAGGGCACAGCAAAATTGATTGGCTCACCGATTATCTTGGCAACCTGTAAATAGGCATAAAAATAATGCACAGTTTGCATCATCACCCGCGCCCAATTGACCGAGTTCACACTCGAAAACTGCAGTTTTTGCTGTAATTCGTGGTCGTCAACTAACTGCAAAATCAACTGATCGAGATCATCTGAGCCATTCTCACTACCGAGTACCCGCAGGGTATGAACATTATCGGTTATTAGCGTCGTCATCTGTCGCTCTTGTTCTTCAGTGACGAACCCAGCGGCATAAAATAGCCACGCCTCGAGACTCTGTTTGCCACTAACCGCGTACCCCGCCGCCGGACCGGTATCCCCAGAAGTTGCCACCAGTAGAGTGCGTCGCTCGCCCCTGCGCTGTAAAAAGTAGTCAAACAAATTCACCACAAAACCCATGGCTATGTCTTTAAACGACAGTGTGGGGCCGTGAAACAATTCTTGAATCGTCACCTCGGGGTGGCTATTCAACGGCCGATGAACAACTGTCTCAGGACTGAAAAAATCGCTAACACTGGTATCGATCAAACGCTCCAAATCGGCACCCGACACGCATGCTCGATCGATAAACAATGAGATGATCTCAAAGGCGAGTTCGGAGTACGTTAATTGGCGCCATTTTGTGAGTTGCTCGAGTGATACCGAGGGCAGTCTCTCTGGCACATAAAGACCGCCATCTGGGGCACTACCAGCAAGCACAGCCGTTTCAAAATCGACTCGGTTGTCGCCGTCGCTAATACTCAGATAGCGGGTCATAGAAGCGCCTTATCTAAACAGCTAAGAATGCTCGGTAAACCGCGTTGGCAATCGCAATATCCTGCACCGCAACGCCGGTCAGATCGGCCACGGTAATTTGTTGCCCAGAGGTTCGACCTGGGTGATCTCCGGCCAACACATGACCGAGCTCGACGGCTTGATTGTCGGCAAAATCTCCCGCTGCAACAGCGCGATATATCTCGCCACGACTGGCAGATTGCGGAATACTGTCGGAGACGACCAAATCGGCACTGCCAAGAACATCGCTGGCCAACTCCTGTTTGTGCGGTGTGTCCGACCCAACCGCAGAAATATGCGTGCCCGGTTTTATATCAACCGCTGATAATAGCGGTTCAGTAGACGAGGTGGTGGTCACAATAAGATTACAATTATCCGCCAGTTCCCCGGTGCTGTAGGCAATATTGACCTCAAACTGACTGGCAAATTCGCGCTGTAGCGCCAACGCCTTGACTGGATTTCTGCCCCATATCCAGATCTTATTTACGGCTAGCTCACTTTTCACCAGCTCCTCTAACTGAAAACGCGCCTGCACGCCGGTCCCTATAATGCCGACAGCTGTGATATCGGCAGGTGCCAGCGCCTTGGCCACCACCGCACCGGCAATCGCAGTTCGCAGATTAGTCAGGTAGCCCTCATCCAGTATGATCGCTTTCGGGCTCCCGGTTATCTGGCTAAACAACAACATCATGCCCTGACTTGAATCCAGATTAAGTGCTGGATTATCATAGAACCCAGAGGCAATTTTAATGCAGAAGTAAGGTTCTTCCTTGGTGTAGCCATACTTGATATGCACCTCACCATTGCGCTCCGGCAAAATGAGTTCTCCGACGGGCGGGATAACTGATCGCCCCTGTGAATAACTGATAAAGCACTGTCGTGAGTCGTACAGCAACGTTTGCGGATCGATGTCGGCAACTAAACTGTTAATTTTTTCTCTACTGATTACATCCAAAATCTACGTCCTCCAATAGTCATGTCGGTGGCTCCTGCCCGCATATTGGCGCATGCAGTAGCATTACTTGCCAATAAGCCCGCCTGCAAACCGCTCAATAATTATCGCAAATATCATAGTGCACCCTAGAGGATAGATCACGATTTGTCTTTTAGTTTTTATTTATCTCAGAGTCGGTTCGAAGGCATCGGCAAAGCCACAGGCTCCATGCGAATAATTGTTTGTTCCATCGCATCGCGCTTAACAACACAGCATCAGCAATGGATACCCAAAAAGCCTTAGATAGAAAAATTGCCCATCAAAGCATAGGCTGAGCATTACAAACCGTGATAAAAATCATAACACAGGTAGGTTCTTGGCACGCAGTGCCGCGTGCGGGCGGCTACTATATTGTGCTCTAGCAACCATTCGTTTACATGCGCAAACTAGGCACTTGCACTCAAAGCGAGTGCCCTAGTCCGACGCTGCGGCTCGATCATGTCGAGATCGGGTGTTGCAGTCGCAAGTACCAACACGGCGTCAAGACAACCTATACCGCTTGGCAGGGTATTTGACAGTGCCGATGAACCATGAACAAGATCGGTAAGAGCGCGTTGATAACTGGTGCCTAAACAAACTGTTGCAATCTTGTAACGGCGCGCAAGACGCGCCAGTTCCATTTCATCGGCATCCGCGACGACCATTTCGGTCAGGTTACCAGCATCCAAAATTACCAATGTTGCAGTAGTATTGTGCATAACAAATACTCCGTTTTAATCTTCAAAAAATGTTTTTTATGCAATTAAATGTAATCTTGCCATAGATCCGTAATGCAGTGTCAGTGCTGACTAGTCTACTGATTCGAGTTACCAGATAATACGCTTAGAACTGCTATCCTTATCCACAGATGGGCCAGTGACAACCATTATTCCGACAAAATAATTACCAATGAAGTCGACAAGCGATTGTTAATTTTATTGCGGCGAGGCGTGCGAATCTCGATCGCAGGGTTAGCGCGCAAGTTCTTTTTATCCCGATCAACGGTCAAAGACCGTACTACCTGACTCGAAAAGAAAGGTATGATCAACGGCTACTTACCCATATTGGGCAATGACTATATGCGCGGCCGAGTTTCGGAGCATAGTCTTGCCACACTTGAATCGAATAAGGCTATCAGTCTGATGGTTACAAAACTCAAGCAATATCCTCAGATTACTAAGGCCTATGCAGTAAGCGGAACACACGATTTGATCGTGGTGTTAGAAGCAAAGTAACGGAAGAACTCGATCAGGCTCTTGACCAGACCAGAGGATTAGACGGCATCAAAAACCGTCACTAATATTATTTTCTCGACTAGATTTGAATCCTAAAGTGGTTACTCGACGAGGATCCGACCTAGCAATTTTGGGTTGGTGGACTTTGACATAGTCATCTAACTATTTAATCCGCTGACTAAGTAACGCCGTTGTTGTCGGCTGAGTGATGTTTTGACCTACAAGATGTGAATGTCTATGAAAGAATTTTATCCTCAGATAGACCCCTATGATAAACAGTTACTAGATGTCGGAGATAGTCATCGCCTTTATATAGAACAGTGCGGTAATCCGAACGGCCAACCGGTAGCATTTATTCACGGTGGACCAGGCGGCGGCAGTTCGACCAATGATCGACGTTTCTTTGATCCGCAGCGCTACCGAATCATTTTGTTTGATCAACGCGGCTGCGGACGTTCGCTGCCACACGGTAATTTGGAAAATAATAATAGTCAATGCTTAGTCGCCGATCTAAACCGTGTTCGCATGCATCTAAACATAGATCGCTGGCATATTTTTGGCGGTTCGTGGGGCGCCACATTGGCACTCCTGTATGCCCAGAGCCATCCGCAAGATGTTCTAAGCATGGTGCTTAGGGGAATTTTTTTAGCCCGCCCAGAAGACAACGATTGGACGTTTAATGGCGGAGGTGCAAGGCGTATCTTTCCAGACTACTATGCCGATTTTTTGCAGGCACTACCGCCAGAAGTGCACAACGACATCATCCCTGGCGCCTATCGCCTGATGCTCGGGGAGGATAAAAAAGCCGCGCTTGCGGCGGCTCATGCCTGGAGTATCTGGGAAATACGCTGCTCGACACTGCGCCCCAACGACGCCTATGTGACAGCTAATACCGACGATCAGGCGAATTGGACACTCGCCCGGCATGAGGCGCACTTCATGGCCAACAAGTGCTTTTTAGAGGCCAATCAAATTCTTGAAAATTGTCACAAAATCGTCCATATCCCCTGTAGCATAGTTCATGGACGCTACGATGTAGTGTGCCCGTTTGATCAAGCTTGGTTGCTCCATCAAGAATTGCCGCTGTCGAAGTTGATCATCAGCGAGACCGCCGGACACGCCTCTACCGAACCCGAGACCAAAGCGCAATTAATCGCCGCTACCGACAAGATGCTCTTGCTTTAAAGACTCGTTAACGTTTGCCTGTCTATTTTAACCTCGGCCAATCAGGGAATGCCGCAAATACATGTCACCATAGTAGTGCAACCCCAAGCGATGAGATATGTTTACCGAGCACCAAAAAGCACTGCATTTGCGCAGCTTAATTGTTTGATGGGCAGAGCTACATTTACCCGCAGCATGGGTCTCTTAAAATCCTTTTTTTGCTTCGTAGACGGCTCGTTTGCACTTCTCTCTGGCAATTTTGCTTGCGCCCCTAATATAATTGCATACAGGGATTCAAAAAACTCGCATCGAGGGTGGCATGTCAAAGTTAGCACTGTTTAAACTTGAAGATTACTTATCTATGAGGGAATTTAGAGCACCCTATATGCTGTGTGCATCGGATCTTGAGACCCATACCATGCAACAAATTATAGATATGGCCGACGACCAATGTCGAGACCTATGGAATCGGCTGGCGCTCAGCTACACCGAACCCTATGGTATGCCCTTGCTGCTGGATCAGATAGCCGAGTTATATGGCGAAAAATTCGGCGCCCATGATATATTGTCGTTTGCCGGTGCCGAGGAGGGTATCTATTGCGCGTGTCACGCATTGCTCGATGCACGCGATCATGCAATTGTCGTTACACCCTGCTATCAGTCGCTAGAATCTATACCGACATCGCTGTGTGATGTCACCAAGATCGAGCTCGGCCATGAACAACAGTGGCAGTTAGACCTCGATCAAGTCGCAGCGGCGATCCAACCGAATAGCAAATTATTACTAATTAATTATCCCCACAATCCGACCGGCGCCATGCTCAGTCACGAACAGCAAGCGCAACTGGTCGAAATAGCCCGCAAGCACAATCTTTGGCTATTTTCCGACGAGGTCTACAGATATCTAGAAATCGATGAAAAGGACCATCTTCCAAGCATCGCCAGCCTATACGAAAAGGGCCTCAGCCTCGGTGTAATGTCCAAAGCATTTGGCCTACCCGGATTGCGCGTCGGTTGGATCGCCTGTCAGAATCGCGACATGCTGCTCGCAATGAGTAACGTTAAACACTACCTGTCGATTTGCAATAGCGCGCCATCGGAGATTCTGTCGCTGATTGCGCTGCGCAATAAACGCCAGATTCTCGACCGCAACCTGGCAATCATGGGCGATAACATTGTCTTGCTAGACAATTTTTTCAATGACTATCGAGATTTACTCGAATGGGTTCGACCCAGGGGTGGTTGCACTGGCTTTGTAAAATTAAACAGCTCGGAATCGGCCTATGACTTTGCCGAGGGGCTGTTGCAAGACAAGGGTATAGTGGTACTACCAAACAGCGTATATGACTATACTGGCAATTATTTTCGCATCGGCTTCGGGCGCAAAAATATGCCCGAGGCGCTGGCAAAAATGCGCGAGTTCTTGGATTCCCGCGCTTTATAGGCAATCCTACACAGCGGCGATTAGAGGATCACTGTGGCAGCGTTGCCGCACGTCTTCAGCAACCAGTTATGACTCGTCCGGTGTCGCCACTGCGGCTTGCGGATTTTTGTCTAGCCAAAAATCGGCGCGTTGAATACCGAGTTTAGCAGGATCAAATGTTGGATCAACCGACACCTTGCCGTCTAGCTTAGCTGCCTTGAGTTGTACCTCGTAATCATGTAAAGCTATAAGCGCTGGCTTCTGCAGAATCAAAATTGCGATTATGTTCAGCCAGGCCATCATCCCTACACCCAAATCACCCAGGGCCCAAGCGACATCGGCACTGTTCAAACCGCCGTACATGACCGAGGTCAGTACCAATGCCTTTAAACCCACCACCAACCAAGGGCGGTGAACCTTGCGGTTAATATATACGACATTAGTTTCGGCAATATAATAATAGGCAACAATAGTGGTGAACGCAAAACATAGCAGTGCGATCGCCAGTATGCCGCTGCCAAACCCTGGTAGCACAGTATCGAAGGCGCTCTGCACATAAGCCGGTCCCGCTTCAAAGCCCAACAACCCCTCATAGAGCATTACGCCATCAGCACCATTGACGTTGTACAAACCGGTCATCAAAATCATAAAGGCCGTCGCAGTGCATATGAGCAAGGTATCGACATACACCGAGAAGGCCTGCACCAGTCCCTGCCTAGCCGGATGCGAGACTTCGGCCGCGGCAGACGCATGCGGAGAACTACCCTGCCCCGCCTCGTTCGAGTAAACACCGCGTTTAACACCCCATTGCACGGCAAGGCCGATGATCGCGCCAAAACCGGCATCGATACCGAAGGCACTGTTAACGATTAGCTTGACCACCGCCGGAAACTGCTCGATATGAGCGCCCATCACCACAAAGGCAATGGCAATATAACCCGCCGCCATCACCGGTACGACTATCTGGGCAAAGCGTGCGATCCGTTTGACTCCACCAAAAATAATTGCGCCAATACCTACGGCAATAAACACTGAGGTGTACACGGCCGGCAACTGCCAAGCGTTGCCCATCGCCTCGACGATCGCATTTGCCTGAATGCCAGGCAGACAAAAACCCATGGCAATGATCGTCGCAACGGCAAATAGCCAAGCGTACCACTGCTGTCCCATAGCCTTTTCTATATAGTAAGCCGGACCACCACGGTACTCGCCATTGCTGTCTTTTTCTTTGTAAATTTGTGCCAGTGTCGCCTCTATATAGGCAGTTGAGGCGCCCAAAAAAGCCACCATCCACATCCAAAATACAGCGCCCGGGCCACCCATCGCGATCGCCGTGGCGACGCCGGCAATATTTCCTGTACCGACGCGACCGGACAGCGACATCGCCAACGCTTGAAATGACGACACGCCCGAGGCCGAACTGCGCCCTTCGAACATTATCTGCAGCATGTGGCGGAAGTGGCGCACCTGTAAAAAGCGAGTGCGGATGGAAAAGTACAAACCGCTTCCCAGGCACAGGTAAATCAATGCCGAGCTCCAGATAATATCGTTAAGCTGACCCAGTAACGCTTCCAAATATAATCTCCGACTGTTTTTCAACTTACATTAAGCGCTGCATCGACACAATCGGACAGGCGGCGCGCTGTCGTACGATTCGATGATTTATGATACCAATCCAAAGTATACTATGCTTTGGGATTACAATTGTGGCCGTGGTCGATAGTTCTATAATTCGTTTATCGGCCATACATTTAGCCCGTCGCAATCGCGAAAAACTCCCGTATTAGACCAGCGTCACCCATCGACCTTTTCGAGGCGCGAGAATAACAGTAGTCTATCCCTGTGACCCGCGCACTAACGCGGCGGCAGATCTATTTTGGCGTGAGATTTTTATATTTTATCCAACCATCGTACACTGGGGCAACGCGTCTGTTTGAGTATCTGCCTGCGATCCGAACAGCGCCTATATTGGGCATTAATCACATTGAGAAAGCCACTATGAAAAAAAGACTCCACACCGCTGTTGTAACTAAATCAGGCAGATCTGAATCGCCCGCAGGGGATATTTTAGTCGACACCCACCGCACAGAGTGGGTAGATGGCGGCGGCGGGAGTAAGTTTCAGGTCTTGAGAACCTGCGATAAGACAGGAGAGTGGGTGCTCTTTGTCAATATGCAGCCGGGTGCTGGGTTTCAGGCGCATCGCCACGAGGGCACCGGTCAGTTCTTCGTTACAAAGGGCGAACTGATCTATGATCCCGGCCGCGCGCCAGCTGGAACCTATGGCTTTGAACCCATATTCGCCGAGCATTTTCATGCGCGATGTGAAGTAGAGACCGAATATCTATTTATTGGTCAGGGTGCCGTTACCTATTACAAAGAGGACGGCTCGATCGACTATGTTGTCAATGCACGAGATTTCATGCAATTGGGCGAGGGTGAAATCACCCTGGATGTCAGCGCCGACTAACCCGGCGACGTTTAGTTACACCACACTGGACAGTGTGCATTGGTGGCACCCAACGCTCATCTGCGCTAATCGGTAAACCAATGCCTAGGTTGGTCTTGCGAACGTCAAATCGTTGTATCTGGGAGCGTCTGGGTATGCTCGTATAGACGATCGATCAACTCACTAAACTGCTCCCTTTCGGCATCGTTAAAGCAAGTTAACAACGCCTGTTCATAATCATAGGACACCGGCACCATTTCGCGATAAACCGAAAGACCGAAAGACCGATAGCGGTAAGTTTTAGCATTGATCGACGGCGATCGGCGGGGTCAAATTCGCGGTGCAATAAA
>MDTF01011056.1_pt1 | contig 11332 bp, 12 predicted proteins | sample 811191 | NCBI WGS metagenome assembly MDTF01 (sample SAMN05326649, study PRJNA326480) | marine metagenome | isolation source: seawater | place: Southern Ocean | collected 2011
AGACATGACAGATAACCTTCCAGAAGATCAAAAGTTAGCACTAGCTGCTCAAATTCCTATGGGAAGATTAGGTACGACTAATGAAATTGCACAAGCAGTTTTGTTTCTTGCGGACGATAGCGGGTCTTATATTACTGCTCAAACATTACATATTAATGGAGGTATGTACACTCTTTAATCAGGTTTAAATTTATTCGCCTGTCTTTTAGATTTAAAAAAAGATTGAAGTATTGCCTTACTTTCTTCTTCTAATACACTTCCATCTATTTTAACTTTATGAGTAAAGAAAGCTTCAGAAGTCAAGTTAGCTTTTGATCCGCATACTCCAGTTTTTGGATCTGAAGCACCAAAAACTATACGATCAATTCTAGCATGCATTATTGCCCCAAGGCACATTGCACATGGTTCTAAAGTTACATATAAAGTAGATCCTGTAAGGCGATAATTTTTTAGTTTTTTACCTGCTTTTCTAAGGACCTCTATTTCAGCATGGGCAGTTGGGTCATGGTTTAAAATTGGTTGATTGTGAGCTTTTGCAATTAGTTGATCATTTTGGATTAGTACAGCACCAACAGGAATTTCACCTTCATTTTTAGCCAAAATAGCTTCAGATATTGCAATATACATCCATTTTTCGTCTCTATTCATAGTGTTTTAACTTGTACCCATTATCTAAAGCCAATTTCCAGCAATTGCTAGTTTAAAGGCTATTGTAAACATAACAAATGCAATAATAAAATCTAGAATTCTCCAAGAAGAAGGGCGTTTCATTATTGGCGCTAATAAACTCGCACCATATGCAAGGGCAAAGAAAAAAATAAAACTAGCAAGGGCGGCACCACAAGCGAACATAAATTTATCCTCTCCAAGAAATTGTTGAGATATAGAGCCAATCAGAATCATTGTATCTAAATATACATGAGGATTTGCAAAAGTCAGAACTACAATAATTGACATAGTTGATAAAAGACTAGTTGGTTGAGACGATTTGATTTCAATCATCATCTCTGCTTGTAGGGCTGACTTCAATCTAAGAATTCCATATCCTAATAACCAAAGAGCCGAGATACCAAAAAGCCAACTTGACATTTGAGCTACAAAATTTTCAAAGAAAAATGAAATTCCAGCAATACCTATAATGATAAGTAAAGCATCAGATATGGAGCAAAATAGTGCAACATAAAAAACATGTTTACCAATAATACCCTGCCGTAAAACAAAAGTATTTTGAGCGCCAATTGCAAGTATTAATGAGAACCCAAGAAAGAGCCCAGTGAAAAATGCTGAAATCATTATACTAAATATAAGAAAATGTTAAATTAATAAGATTATTTTATTAGATTTTAAAATTAATAAGATTCTAATATAGTTGATTTTTTCTATCAGTTATTTTATAATTAACAAGCTAAATATGTGAGTTATTTTTGTTAATTACTGCGTCAAATATAAGTTTAAGAAAAGTTTTTTAATTAATTAAGGTTTATAGGTTTTCTAATGAGTAATTCGAATATTCAATCTAAATCTTTAGGAAGGGTTCGAGATTTCTGGAATGAACAAAGCTGTGGTGAAATCCATGCAAAAGGTACCACTGAAATTGAAAAATATATAAATGAAACAAAAAGACGTTATGAGTTAGAGCCATACTTAAAAGATTTTGCAAAATTTGATTCATTTAAAAATTTAGATGTTTTAGAAATTGGGGTTGGTATGGGAAGCGATCATAGTTCTATAGCTATGGCTAACCCTAAAAAACTCTGGGGGGTTGATTTAACTCAAAGGTCCGTGGACCATGCTAATTCTAGATTTAACTTGCTTGATTTAAAATCTAATATTAGTGTTGATAATGCTGAAAACCTATCATTTGAAGACAATAAGTTTGATGCAGTTTATAGTTGGGGTGTGCTCCATCATTCATCTAACACGAAAAAATGTTTTGATGAGGTGTATAGAGTATTAAAGCCTGGTGGAACAGCTAAAATAATGGTGTATCATAAATACTCACCGGTTGGCTTAATGCTATGGATAAGACATGGAATGCTTAAATTTAAGTCAATGGAGTCTGTTTATTCTGAATATTTAGAGTCGCCAGGAACAAAAGCTTATACTTTTGATGAGGCGAGGAATTTAACTTCAAAGTTCTCTCATGTTGAGCTCAAAGTACAGCTTTGTTTTGGGGATTTACTTGAAGGAGAAGTGGGACAAAGGCATCGAGGTATTTTTCTTTCTCTTGCAAAGATATTTTACCCAAGGCTAATTGTTAAGTTTCTAGCGAAATTTATACCTTTTGGCTTGTATTTACTTATTGATGTAAAAAAATGAACATATATTAGAATGAATAGTAATTTAATTTTTTCATCAGATTCCAATGAAGCTAATTCCTTCTATAAAGAATTTGGATATATTCATTATAGGGCAGATTCCAAGGGTTTTATTTCAAAAATAGATAAGTGCTTTAGATATTATTCAGCATCACAAAATAAAGATTTAAATAATGTTGCGTTTAGGAATGCTGAGGGTAAACCGCGGCATTTTATTGATGTTTTCAGAGATAAAGAATCTGAAACGCTTAATATTTATTCAAGCAAAGTTATTAAATCTCTAATTAAAAAAAATGTTCCAAAAAATAATAGATTTATATTTACCCACTCTAAGATGTCTTTTAAACAGATTGAATCAAACGGAGGTTGGCATCCCCATCAAGATAATGGTTATAAATCTGAGGGAGATATTCGGGAGGGCTTTGCTATATTTGTTTGTTTAGAGGATATGAGTGAAGCTAATGGATGCATTCAAATCTTTCCAAGAAGCCATAAATTGGGCTTATTGCCGCACTCCAGGCTTATTGAAGATGAAAGAACTGGCGACAATCAACTTTTAATTAAAGATATTCCTAAAAATATTGAGCCTAAGTCAATGATCGCAAAAAAAGGAGATATTATAATTTTTTCCTCAAATACTATTCATCAATCTCTTTCTACTAATAATTCTTCCAAGCGCCTATCTTTAATTGCTGAAATTGAAAGTTTTGATTCATTGAAATTAGACGATTATGGTAAGATTCCTATTTTTTCTATAGGATCTCTTATACTTCTAGAAAAAGTACCTCTTCTTGTTAAAGTTTTATTTAGCCCATATTTTTATTGGCGCATGATTAAAAAAAATAGAAGGCTGGCATTAATAATTAGAAAATTAAAGTATAGATTCGCTTAGTCTTCATTGCATTAAATTCATTAAATTAATGCTTAGTTGTTTTTTAAATTCTCTAGCGTGGTAATATTTCATAATGTTTTGAATGGGGCAAAAGTTTTATGGCGTAAAGAATAATGAATTTTCTTAAACCAAATGCTTATATACATTCGCTTAAAGAGCTTTATTTTTCTTTTCAGTGATGTTGGTTTGAATTTTAAATCTTTTGGGATATACCAGGAATTTCGATTTAATCGCTGAACTAATTTGTAACCATTTTGTTTTAAGATAAAATGTTTCTTTAAATATAAATGCTTGTCCTCCAATAAAATTAATTGTGGCTTATATAAATTAAAATCTAAACCTAGCAAAACGTCTAGCTCAGTTCCCTCAACATCAATAGAGAGAAAATCAATGTTATTAATTTCCTTTGATTGTAATATATTAGTTAGTGTATCTGTCTTAACTTCAATAAAATTATGGTTATGATAATTATGCTCATCTGCATTTTTTTCTAATGACGCATGTCCTGTAATTTCAATATTATTATGATCTAAAGGAATATTTAAAATTAATTTTTCCGTATTATTTGGAAAGGTGCATGCTACTTCGCAAACTATTGCTTTGGGTCTTTTTTTAATAGCTTTCTTTGCTAAACTTGGTATAGGCTCTATTAAAACACATTGCCAATTAAGTTTTTGCTCTAGATGTAATGATTGTGAACATAAAGAGTTAGGTTCATTTGATCCTACCTCAACACATACTCCATTTTTAATCTGGTTAAAATACTTCCTAATTTCATTTTTTTCATTTTCTTCATCCCTGTCATGCTTAGACAGATTACTAATATTCTTTGATACATTAATTGATTCATTCATAATCTGATAGCTTTTATAGAATAGAAGTATATTTTAAATTTCCATGGTTGCAAGAACATCGCTACGAACATACCAAGCATCAAATGAAGTTAAGTCTTTAAAGACTCTTCCATAACCGTTTGAATTCATAAGCTTATCAATTTTGATTTCTAGATTTGAAAAATTATGCTCTACAGTTAAGACAATGGGTCTATATTTATCAAAATCTAATGAATTTAAAATTTCGTACTCACTACCTTCTGTATCGATTGATAAATATGACGGAGCATTTCCGTTAAAGTTTTTTTTCATAACATCATTTAAAGAAATTGTTTGTACTTCAACCATTTTTCCGTTTTTTATTCTCTCACTAGTATTTCCAGGCATTGATGATAAGTCAGACATAACATAAGCACTTAATGTTGAAAGTACACCAACATCTGAAACAAAGAAATCTAATTTTTCACCACTACATTTCCAAATACAGTCTGTTATGATAGGAGTGTTTGGTCGATTGCCTTTTAGTTGTTTATGCCACTGAGGACTCGGCTCTGCAAGAACGCCAGACCATCCTAACCTATTTTCAAGCATAAAACTATTGGACAAATCAAAACCATCGGTAGCGCCAAATTCTAAAAAAGTCTTATCAAATACATTTCCAACTATAAATGCAGCGAAAGCATCTTGAAACAATTGAGATTTAATTACATCTCCTTTTTTCTCAATAGATTTGATGAAGTTTAAAAGCATTATTTGCTCTTCTGTAATTAGGACATCCTGAATGAATGCAGCATTCAATAGGGCATAACGGTCAATATTGTTTTCTGTAGCAAAGTCATTGAGATCAAAGAAATTCGTCCCACTTTCAAATTTTATATCAAGCATATATCCTCACTTAATTATTAAACCAACAGATACTTATCTTTTCCATTAAATATATATTACTTTTAAAATACTTAATAGTGATTCCACCTATTAAAAAAATACATAAATACTCATTTAACAAGAAATTATAATTTGAGACTATCTAATTAGAAGTGAGTATGTTTAAAAATTTCTTTGAAAAACTAGAATTATATACTTCATCAAGATGAGACAAAATGAAATGCGTAAGATCAATTGATCCTAATAAGAAATATGTAAGTATTGCATATGTTATCAACTGTTCTCTAGATAGGTGTTTTAAGTTCATCCAGTCCTTTACATAAAAAGCATCAGCCCATAAGACTTGATTAATCTCTTCATTAGGGTTTTTATTTTTTATTATTGGCTTTAAAGATCTCCCCATTAAGTCATCAAAACAATGAAATTGAAAGCCTTCTGATCTTAAAAACGAGTCAACATCAGAGAATAGAGGTTGGTCTTCATACAATTCAACAAATTCAACTTCAACCTGAAGAACTAATGCTTTATTAAGAAGGTTAACACCATTTTTTAAAGCTTTAAGCTCAGCGCCTTGAATGTCCATCTTAAGAAAGTCTACTCCATTAATTTCTTTAATATCATCAAGGCGATGAGTTTGAACTTGATGTTCTTTTTGAACAATGATAACTTCAAGTAAATTATTAAATTTTTCTAGTAACTTAGTATTTGGACGAAATAAGGAACTTGTAGGTGGATAATTAGTTTCATAAAAAGTTGCAATCTCCCCATCTCCAATAAAATAAGGGAGGTAGTGCGATCCCTCTTGTTCTTTAGCATTTAAAACTTCACAAGCCTCTTTATTTGGCTCAAAGCCTATTATATTAGCTATATCTAAATCAATAAGTGGTTGGTAACTTGGTGAGTAATCCTCTCCTTCAGCAGCTCCAATATCAATAACCCTAATTTTATAATTTTCATCTATTAACTCATTCCAAAATTTTTTTATACTTACCTGCGCCATATTTTTTCCATTTTTTTTATCTGATAATAAATATTATCTTATGTTACGTTAAGTTATTAGAAATTACGCCTTAAGATAGAATAATTTCATTTAGGCAAAGTATAATAATTTTTGTTTTACTAAGTTTTAAATAAAATTAAGTTTATGTTTAATGATTATTTTCAAGCAATTTTAAAGATACTTTTTAGCAAAAAGCAATCTCGCATATATTATTCTCAATTTGGAGAAGATGCAGTTTTAAGAGAAATTATTGGCACTAAGTCCAAAAATGGGTCTTACCTTGATATTGGTTGTTATCATCCTCGAAAACACTCTAATACTTATTTTTTGTATAAGATGGGTTGGTCTGGGATGTTAGTAGATGTTGAAAAGGCAAAGTTGATTGCATGTAAGATTATACGACCAAGGGATAAAACCCTTTTTTGTGCTGTTTCAAACGATAAAGGTTTTGCTCCAATTTATGCGCCTAAAAAATACTCAGTATTGACATCACTTATAAAAATGCATGATGATTTTATGGAGATTGGAGTTATTGAAAAAAAAACAATAACCGAAATAATTGATAATCATTTGTTTGGAAATTGTCCAACAGTCTTATCAATTGATATTGAGGGAAAAGATTATGATGCGATTAAAGGGTTAGATTTTAAAAGGTATTCTCCAAAGTTTATTTTGATTGAATGTAGTGATGATGACTATAATATTGATCAAGTTTTAGAAACTAAGATACACCTTAAATTGATCAAAAATAATTATAATTTAATAAGTTGGACTCTTAATACTGGAATTTATAAAATCAATGATTTATGAAAATTCTGGACTAAGTCTGCCTTTCAAAAAACCTTTCGTAGTTGGGGTTGTAGAGTTTGTAGTTACTCCCACTCAATAGTTGAGGGCGGCTTTCCTGAAATATCATAGACTACTCTTGAAACTCGAGAAATTTCATTCATTATCCGATTAGAAGTATGATCTAAAAAGTCATATGGAAGTCTAGCCCATTGCGCGGTCATAAAATCGATCGTCTCAACCGCACGAAGAGCTATCACATAATCATATCTTCTTTCATCACCAGTTACTCCAACAGATTTAATAGGTAAAAATACTGCAAAAGCTTGATTAACTTTATTATATAAATCTTGATTATTTAGTTCTTCCATAAAAATCTTATCAGCTTGCCTAAGTATTTCTACAAACTCTTTTTGTACTGGACCTAATATTCTTACTCCTAAGCCAGGACCAGGGAAAGGATGCCGGTATAGCATTTTTTTTGGAAGTCCAAGCTTAACACCAATTGCCCTTACTTCATCTTTAAAAAGTTCTTTTAATGGCTCAACTAGCTCAAATTGAATATCATCTGGCAACCCACCAACATTATGGTGAGATTTAATAACTTTTGCTTTACCTGATGCAGCACCTGCTGACTCAATAACATCTGGATAAATAGTGCCTTGAGCTAAAAACTTGATACCTTTATTTTTTTTTGCTTCTTGATCAAATATTTCAATAAATGCCTTACCTATAATTTTTCTTTTTAACTCAGGATCAGCTTCATTAGATAGTTTGTCATAAAAGTATTGCTGAGCATTTGCTCTTATGACTTTTACACCCATGTTCTCACTAAAAGTATCCATGACCTCATTTCCTTCGTTGTATCTTAATAGTCCATTATCAACAAATACACAAGTTAATTGATCACCAATAGCCTGTTGAAGAAGAGCAGCCACAACTGAGGAGTCAACTCCACCTGACAAACCTAAAAGAACTTTTTTACCACCAACTTGAGATTTAATATTAAGTATTAAATTTTCAATAATATTATCTGTAGTCCAATTCTTACTGCATTTACAAATGTTTATGATAAATCTTTCTAAAATTTGAATACCTTTCTTTGTATGTGTCACTTCAGGATGAAATTGAAGGCCAAAATAGTTATTGTTATTATCCGCAAAACCTGCAATTGGACAGTTTTCACTTGATGCTATTAATTCAAAATTTGGTGGTAATTTTGTTACCTCTATTCCATGGCTCATCCAGACATCCAGAAATTCATGACTTTCGTGGTTAATCTCATCATAAATTTCTGATAAGAGTTTAGAGTGATTTCTAGCACGAATTTTTGCAAAACCAAATTCGGCTTTTTTAGAACTACTTGCTTCTCCACCTAACTGAACAGCCATAGTCTGCATTCCATAACAAATTCCAAGTACTGGAACATTTAATTCAAAAACTATTTCTGGAGCTCTAGCTGCATCAAATTGAATAACTGTATCAGGACCACCAGAGAGAATAATACCACTAGGGTTAAATTTTTCAATAAAATGGGGGTTTACATCGTATGGTAATAATTCACAATAAACTCCTATCTCTCTTACTCTTCGAGCTATTAATTGGGTATATTGTGAGCCAAAATCTAGGATTAGGATTTTATGGTCTTGAATGATAGACATAAGAATATTTTTAAAAATTATTTATTTATTTATATACTATTTTAATGAAAATAAGAGATCGATATATTGCTAAAACACTTTTAACATACACACTTGTTGTTCTTCTGATATGGCTGAGCATATATAGTTTCTTTAACTTCTTATCTGAGCTTGAAAGTGTTGGTAAAGAAAACTACACAATTCTGCAGGCTTTTAAATATATTCTTTTCCAAATGCCACAGGTTGCTTACGACCAGGCTTCAGCTGTAATTTTATTAGGCTGTGTTCTGGGTATGGGGCACTTAGCATCAACTGGCCAGCTTATTATTTTTCGTGTTGCTGGTATTTCAATATTAAAAATTACATGGATTACTTTAAAAAATGCTCTTACTTTTATTATTTTTTTAATTATAGTTGGTGAAACAATTTCACCTGTTTTGATTAAATATTCTGAACTTAATAGATCAAATGCCCTAGGCGAAGATAGTTTATCTCTTAATCAAAAAGGATTTTGGATTAGAGATGGAGATAATTTTATTAATGTTAAAAATAATGTTGATGGTAAAATTTTTTATGGGGTTACAGTTATTGAAGTAAATAATTTTAATAGTATTGATAGAGTAATTAAATCAGAGAATGCAGTATTTGATGGGAAATCATTATTGCTTAATAAAAGTGATATTTTTTCAATTAATAAGAATAATGTTTATGAAAAAATTTCATTAAAAAATCGTAATTCTTACAATAAAACAGTTTCATTCGACAAAGATTTGGTTGATAATTTAAAAAAAGCTCCACGAGACTTAACCACTTGGAATATGTTTAAGCAAATTAAATTTTTATCTGATAATAAATTAAGTTCTGCAGTTTTTGAGGTGGAACTATATAAGAGGTTATTAAAACCGTTATCACTTATTGCAATGATTTTAATGGCAATGCTTTTTATTTTTGGCGCTATAAGGGATGTTAGCCTAGGTAGAAAAATATTTTTTGGAGTTGCTCTTGGTTTAACATTTGAGTTAACATCTCGAATTGGTGGGGCAGTTGCTTTAAGTTTTGATTTTAGCCCTCTAATTAGCTCTTTCTTGCCCGCCATTCTAGTAATATTTATTTCAATTACCTTGCTTGTAAAAAAATCAAGGAGTTAAATTGATGAATAAAGTAAATTTCAAAACTTCCAAGAGTAAGCTTAAAATTCCTAATAAGTTTGATGTAATTTTGTTAAATGATGACTATACGTCGATGGAGTTTGTAGTGGAGGTATTAAAGAGATTCTTTTTCAAAGAATTTTCTGCTGCTGAGGCAATTATGCTTAAAATTCATATAGATGGAGAGGCAGTTTGTGGAACTTATTCATATGATGTTGCGCAAACTAAAGTTTCTCAAGTAATTGAATATTCTCGAAAAAATGACCAGCCTTTAATGTCTGTGCTTAGAGAGGTAAATGTATGATTAATTTTTTTAAGGATAAAATATGGTAATTAGATCTATTGAATCATTAAATAGTGGTTTAACTGTTTTTTGGAGTGATAATTCCTCGAGTTGTTACCCTTGGTTTTGGCTCAGAGACCATAGTGAAAGTAAAGAAGACTTACATCCAGATACTAAACAACGTCAGATTGATTCATTTAGTGAGCCACTAAATAATCATGTCAATAAAATATGGCTTGATAGTTCTTCTGAGTGTATTTTTATTAAATGGGATGATCAATCTGAAAGTAGTCTTTCTTTTGAGTTACTTCAAAATATGTCCGAACCAAGTCTTCCTCAGCCTTGTGCTTTAAACTCCTCTAATATATGGAATTCCTTAAATGAAATTAAATACTTTCCTCAAATAACCTATCAAGATCTTATGAGTGATGGAGGCATAAAAATTTGGCTAAATCATATACAAAGAATTGGCTTTGTTATAGTAACAGGTGCTCCTGAAACTCCAGAGGCAACAAAAGAACTTATGGAAAGGTTGGCTTATATTAGAAGCTCTATTTTTGGAGGTTTTGCAGTTTGGGATAATAGACTTGAAAATCCAGATGATACTGCTTTTACATCTTTGGCAATTGAACCTCATACAGATGGAACATATGTTTATGACGCTCCAGGCCTTCAAACTCTTCATTGCCTAAAAAGAGATTCGATTGGTGGTGAAAATCAATTAATTGATGGTCTTGCAATTGCAGAAAAAATGAGAAATGAGAATCCTGATGCATTTAATATACTATGTAATGTTAATATTCCTGGACGGTATATTAAACCTGATACTTATTTAGAGGCATATCGACCTTTATTTCGAGTCAATGATATTGGTCAAGTTATTCAAGTAAGCTTTAATAATCATGACCGTGCTCCCTTCAGGCTGGATAATGACTTAATGACTAAGTTTTATGATGCTTATAAAATATTTCATAATCTTGCAAATGATTCAAGTCGTCAATTTGAGTTTATGTTGGATCCTGGAAAGGTGTTAACATTTGATAATTGGCGGCTCCTTCATGCGCGTTCATCTTTGACTGGTTATCGCCAACTTTGTGGTGGGTACCATAATAGAGAAGATTTTGAAAGTAAATTGAGATCTGTCTAACTACTTTTTAAGATTAATTTGAATTTTATTTTGATTCAAATTGTTTATAGTAATGTTAAAATTAAGTTTTTAATCGAGTTAATAACATAAGCAGTATTTTATGATTGAACAAGGACTACAACAAGAGATTAATATGGTGATGACTGAGGCAAGAAATCGTCGCCTTGAGTTCGTAACGGTAGAGCATTTATTACTAGCTCTCCTTAATATGGATGAAGTTATTGCATTTCTTCGAGGTAAGCGAGTAAACATCGATGAACTTCGTGCTGAACTTGATCAATATATAGATTCACATACCCCTATTATTTCTGAAGATGCAGAAATAGATATTGTTCCAACAGTAGGGTTTCAAAGAGTTCTTCAAAGGAGTGTTTATCAGGCTCAGTCTGCTCAAAAAAAT
>MDTF01013218.1_pt1 | contig 11329 bp, 10 predicted proteins | sample 811191 | NCBI WGS metagenome assembly MDTF01 (sample SAMN05326649, study PRJNA326480) | marine metagenome | isolation source: seawater | place: Southern Ocean | collected 2011
AAAATATGTAGTGGAAAAAATATTCTATTATTTAGCTGAGAGGGTTTTGGTACGAGAGAACATATAGGTAAATATACAGATTTTCTTGTTAAGATTAATAAAGATAAAGATGTTGAGAGTTTCAATATATCCAAACAGTGCAGCTATTGTATTTCATAATAGGTTATTCACGGATAAATAAATGATAGATATCAAATTTATAATGTTCGTCAAACTCGTCATTTTCAATGTATAATTCTGCAAATTTTTGATCACGAGTTATTAGAGCTTTTATATTACAATATTTATTTTTTTCACCTTTTAAAACCTTTCTTGGATAATAATCTTTTAAATAAGGATGTTTTATAAACCAACCACCCCAATTACATAACCTATGTATTTCACCATCTAATTTTGTTGTGTAAAAAATGTAATCGTCAGAGAAAACATTTGAATAACCTAAATTTTTTTTATTTAATATAGGAACAATCTTATAATCAATTTCTGAACTTAATTTGTATTTTTCAATAACATATTTCAAATGATAGGAAGATAGATAAATAAGATGTCCAATTAGAAAAAGAAAAATAAAACATGTAACAAATTTAGATCTTATTATTTCTCTAAAATTCAATAAAATAATTATATAACAGATAAATAATGATGGGTAATAACCTGCATGATAACCAGGCAACACAATAAGAAGGTAACCTAGAAAAATTACTAGTGAGAATAAAATTATACTTTTTCTGGATACTGAATAAGCAAGTAAAAAGCAAAATATGAATGGATAAACCATCCTTAAAACACCTCTAATATGATTTAGTGTTATTGAAACAATATGATCAATTTGTTCATTAAATAAATTAAAATTTATATAGTGATCTGATTGATAAACTGTTTTTAAATCTCTCCAATCACCCAATCTTTCACCATGCAAATAATAGTATAACTTTCCTGTAGTAAGAGACTCAGAAAACGCGTTTATTAAAAATAAATGAAAATTTGAAATTAAAAAAGGTGTTATTAGAGTAAAAATAATTATGAAATATTTCTTATAATTAGATATGAGTTTTTTATTACATTGAATATTTTCATAATATAAAAATAAAGAAAAAAGAAAAAAAACAATTATTGGACCCTGATGTCTAAATATACTTGATACACCAATTAAAACTCCTCCTAAAATATAAACTAAAATATTTTTTTTAAAATAATAACCAATAATAAAAAGAAGAATTCCATTATATAAAAGTAAAATAAAAATACCGTCTGAGTGAATAAAACCAATAGTAAAGATTATTATTAAATGAAAAATTAAAAAAAATAAATAAAGGTAAAATTTTTCAACCTGATTAAATTTTTGTTTAATTAATTCTGTAATTGAATAAACGAGATAACTACTCTGAAAGCTTAAATAAACAATTAAAAAAGACAGTATTGTTAAAGAATTAGATAATAATAAAGTATAATATGTAAATCCTGGGGGGTAATAGCCATTTACAAATTTTAAATTTCCATCAAGGGATGTTACTTTGAATATATGAAGTATATCACTTGTTTCAGGATAACCTCTAACTAGTAAAATTGAGCCGTAAAAAATTAAATTTACCAAAATAAAAGATATAATAAATAACTTTTTTAAATTAATTTTATTAAGTAGATTCATAAAATAATCTTATATTTTAATTATTATAAACATGTAATAAACACATTATTTACAAATAAGAATAACAGCAAGATTAAAAAATAGTATAATGCAAAAAAAAATTTGCCCAATTTGTGAATCCGATAAATTTTCAAAATTAGTATATGATGAAAAATTACCAGAAGATTTAGTAAATCCTAATTTTGCAGGCCGAAAAGATCCTGACGGTTATCATTATCAAATGTTAAGATGTGAAAATTGCACTTTACTTTATGCCTCAGAAATATATGACGAAGATTATTCCAATCAATTGTATAACGACAGTTCATTTGATTACTCACCAGAGCTTGAAGGTTTAACAAAATCTTATTCAAAGACTTTAAAAGAGGGGATTAAATCTTTAAACAATTCAAAAGAAAATTTTTTAGAAATAGGGTGTGGTAATGGCTTTATGTTACAAGAAGCATTAAAATTAGGATTTAAAAATGTAAAAGGCATTGAACCCTCTAAAGATGCAATATCTTTTGCAGACAATAAAATAAAAAATTTTATTCAAAATGGAATTTTTGATGAAAATCAAATTGAAAATGAAAAATATGATTTAGTGTTTATTGCAATGATTATTGAACATGTGGTTGATGCTAATAAATTCTTAGCAAGCATATATAATGTTCTTAAACCAGGAGGTATTGTAATTTGTGTTTGTCATAATGAGAGACATTTTTTGGCTAAGATCTTAAAAGAAAAACATCCCATAATTAATGACGAACATGTTGCTGTATTTAACAAAAAAGCTTTAAATTTAATTTTTAAAAAAAATAAATTTGTAGATGTTAAAATTAAAAATTTAAAAAATTATTATTCCTTAAATTACTGGTTAAAAATGATACCAATTCCGAGGATAATTAAAGATCTATTAAATAAAACAATTATGTTAATTTTAAAAAACTTATTAATAGGTCTTAATGCTGGTAATCAGTATTTAGTTGCAAAAAAAAAAAATGAAAATTAAAAAATTTAATTTTATAGCTATTTTATTTTTAAATATTATATTTAATATTGTATTAAACAATCTAAAGTAACTACTTTGAAATATCCGATTCTCATAACTGGTGCTGCTGGATTTGTAGGGGCAAATTTAGCACGTTATTTTGTATCTAAAGGGATCAAAATACACATCATAATTAAAAAAAATTCAAATTTATGGAGACTTAAAGATGTGATGAGCAAAATTCATGTTCATCATTCTGATTTGAATAATAAAACAAATATAAAAAAAATTATCAAAAAAATTAAACCAAAAACTATTTTTCACTTAGCAGCTAATGGAGCTTATTCTGATCAAAACAATCTTAGAAAAATAAAAGAATCTATTTTCGACTCAACATTTAATCTTGTTAATGAATGCAAAAAATATAAATTTAATATATTTATTAACACTGGCTCGAGTTCAGAGTATGGTTTTAAGAAAAATAAAATGAAAGAAAGTGATGTTCTTGTTCCAAATAGTTATTATTCAGTATTTAAAAGTTCTGCAACCTTATATTGTCAATTTGAAAGTATAAATTCCAATATTCAAATAGTTACAATTAGACCTTTTCATGTTTATGGACCATTCGAAAGACCTAGTAGATTAATACCAGTTTTAATAAAGAAAATGTTGTCAAACAAAAGTATAAGTCTTGTTTCTCCAAAAATATCTAGAGATTTAATTCATATAGATGATTTAATTAAATTTTATATAAAAATTGCAAATAAAAAAGATTTAATTGGAGAAATATTTAATCTAGGAAATGGAAAAAAATATACAATAAAAGTTATTTATAATTCTTTAAAAAAATTAACTGGTTATAAGAAAAAAAATTTGTGGAGTACTATGAAAAATAGAACATGGGATCAAACTACATGGTATGCTGATATGTCTTATGTTAAAAGAAGAATAAATTGGACACCAAAGTTAAATTTGAATAATGGTTTGTCTAAAACTATCAATTGGTATAAAGATTTTTACAATGAGAAAAAAAAATAAATTAGTAGATAAAATTAATTTTATATCAAAAGACCTTAAAAAAAAAATTTTAGATATTTCATTTAAAAAAAAAGCACATCATATTGGATCATGTTTGTCATGCATAGATCTATTATGTGCGTTATATTTTGGGTTCATGAAAATAGATAAAAAAAATATATATAAAAATGATAAATTTATAATGAGTAAAGGACATGCAGCGTTGGCTTATTATTTGATTTTAATGAAACAAAAATTTTTTTCAGAAAAATTTCTTATGAAAGAGTATTTAACTGATAATGGAAAACTTGGTGGCCATCCCGACATGAATAATAAATTGGGTATCGATTTTTCATCAGGGTCTTTAGGTAATGGAATTTCAGTAGCAGCTGGGATGGCTTATGCTTTTAAGGCGGATAAAAAAAAAAATAAAGTTTTTGTATTAGTCGGTGATGGAGAGTGTAATGAAGGAATTGTATGGGAAACAGCACTATTTGCAGCTCATCATAACCTAGATAATTTATTTGTCATTATAGACTATAATAAATTACAAGGTTTTGGTTCGACAGAAAAAATTTTAGATTTAGAACCATTAAAACCAAAATTTGAAAGTTTTAATTGGAACGTTATCCAAGCTAATGGTCACAATATATTTGAAATTTTAAAATCTCTTAAATTGTTCAATAATAAAAAAAAACGACCAAATTTACTTATAGCTAACACAATTAAAGGAAAAGGTGTGAAATTTATGGAAAACAAATTTGAGTCTCATTATGAAGTTTTAAATGAAAAAAAATACAATATATCAATTAAAAACTTAAATTAATATTTTATGCGATTTGTTTTTGTTAATAAATTAATAAATTATTCAAAGAAAAATAAAAACGTATATCTGATAACTTCTGATTTAGGATATAGAGCTTTTGAAAATTTTGCCAAATTATTTCCAAAAAGATTTATTAATGTAGGAGTTTCTGAAAATAACATGATTGGCATTGCAGCAGGTATGGCAGCCAGTGGAAAAAAAATTTTTGTATACTCTATATTACCTTTTGTAGTTTTTAGATCATTGGAGCAAATTAGAAATAATATTGTTCATAACAATTTGGATGTGAATATTATTGGCGCAGGAGGGGGGTTTAGTTATAATGTTCAAGGAATTTCACACAATACATCTGAAGATATTTCAGTCTTGAGGTCATTGCCAAATTTATCTATTCATAATCCAGGATCAAGATTAGAGACTGAATTTATTTTAGAATCTATGTTTAAAAGTAACAAACCAAGTTTTGCAAGATTGGGAAAATCTCCAGATATGGATTTTTATAAAAAAAAGATTAATGATGTAAATGACTTAATTTTAACTAAAGGAAGTAATTTAACAATTTTTACTACAGGAAATATTTTGGAAAATGTTTACAAAGCTGTTAAAAGTCTTGAGAAAAACAAAGGTTACAAAATTAAGTTAATAAGCCTGCCAATTTTAAAACCAACAAATGAAAAATTCATCATAAAAAATATAAATAGTCCAAGAGTGTTATCTATAGAAGAAAATATAAATATAGGTGGTCTTGGATCCATGATAGCAATTTCTATATTTAAATATAAAAAAAATAAAAAAATTCATTTTAAATCTCTCTCTTTAGAAGATATTATTCATAATAAAATAGGGTCTCAAAACTACCTAAGAAAAATAAATAAACTAAATATTGAAAATATAAAAAAAATTATAATAAAATTTTTACGTGAAAAATATTAAAGAACTTACATTGTCAGCTGTTATTGCCTGTTACAAAGATGGAGAGGCAATACCAATAATGCATAAAAAATTGACTAAAGTATTTAATAAAATTGGATGTAATTATGAAATAATATTTGTTAATGATGGAAGTCCAGATAATTCAGAAGAAATTTTAGAAGAAATTTGTTCAATTGACAAAAATACCATTGCAATATTTCATTCAAGAAATTTTAATTCTCAAAATGCTTTTACATCAGGAATGAAGCAGGCAATAGGTGATGCTGTTATTTTGTTAGATGGTGATCTTCAAGATCCCCCAGAATTAATTGAGGATTTTTTTAAGAAATGGAATGATGGTTATGATGTTGTTTATGGCGCTAGGGTGAAAAGAGAAGCCACAGTTTTAATGAATTTTGCTTATAAAGCATTTTATAGATTATTTAATAAGCTATCATATTTAGAAATCCCTTTAGATGCTGGAGATTTTTCATTAATGGATAGAAAAGTGGTTGATGCGATTAATAACACCCCAGAAACAGATCGTTTTATTAGAGGATTAAGAGCTTGGGTTGGTTTTAAGCAAGCAGGCGTACCTTATAAAAGAGTAGAGCGAAAATTTGGAAAATCCACCAATAATTTTTTGAAGAATTTAAGTTGGGCTAAAAAAGGACTTTTTTCTTTTTCAAATTTTCCATTGGAGTTCATGTCTCTACTCTCATATTTAATTGTTATCCTCTCAGCAGTTGCTTTGGTTATTTATGTGATATTTTATTTCCTCTATCCGGGTGCTCCAAAAGGTATTACTACCTTAATAGTTCTTGTTTTATTTATTGGAGGAATACAACTTTTATCTATTAGCATCTTATCTGAATATATTCGAAAAGTTTTAGAAGAAACAAAAAAAAGACCCCTCTATATAATCAAAAAAATTTTAAATAATAAAAAAAAATAGTTAATTAATTTAACCAAATGATAAAAATCCTAATTTTTAAATTAAGATTTAAAAAAGATTTCATAAGTTTAAAAAACCATTTTAAAGAATTAATTCTAGAAACTATAGTTTTTTGATGAATAAGTTTTCTAATAAAACCATTATTAAAAATTTGAATATTTCTAAAAGTGTAAAAATTTATTCTTTATAAATGATGGTTACTAACAAAAGATGGTAAACAAAAAAATCAATAGCTATTAATGAAGTGTCAATACTGAGAAAAAGTAGACAGGCATCATCAATTTCAATTACCACTCATAAGAAAAATATTATTAAAAATCTTATTGTTAATGGTGTTATAGTTTCAACACAAGCTGGAAGCACCGCTTACAATTTATCTGTACATGGGCCAATTTTAGATCTAAGCTCAGAGAAATTAACATTCACCACATTAGTCCTTTTAGACCCAGAAGATGGAAAAGTACAATAATTAGTGACAAATTTAAAATTTTAATAAAAAATTTAGATATAAATAAAAGACCAATTAGTGCTGTTGCAGATAATTTTGAAGTTAGAAATGCAAAGACAATTAAAATTCAAGCTAATAAGAAAATTATTTTTGAATTATTGTATGATAAAAATAATAGTCTTCTGAAAAAAATAAAAATTGAGTAAACCCGAAAAAAAATTTCAAATAACTCAGTGATGGTATCTTTATAATTGAACTAAACTATAGATCCGAAAAACATTATCATTGTATTGTATTTTTTTGCTTACAGTAAGGAATTATATACATGTTATAGATTTTTAAATTTTTAAACATTTATTTTATAGAATCGGTTTTTTTAATAAACAAAATGTCTTCTTCATCTTTTTCAGGACTTCTTGTAGGGTAAAAATTTTTAGTAGCTAGCCAATTTTTTAATTCATCCCAAATTACACCTTTTGTGTAAAATTTTTTTATACTCACTTCAATATATATTGATTTACAATAAATTAGAGATTTTTCTGCTCCTTTTAGAGCCAACAATTCTGCCCCTTGCAAATCTAGAATCCAATGATCATAATCTATAGCTCTAAAATTGCTAAATTTAAAAAAAGTATCAAGTTTTTTACTATTTAATTTAATTGATTTTATCATTTTATGATTTCGGTCAGACCAAACTTTACTCAATTTAATATTTTCAGTAAAATCATAAATAGAAGAGCAAGAGGCGTCAAAATTTGATACATGAAAATTAATCTTTTCATTATCTTTATCAGTCAATAATGCTTGAACTGGTATTTGATTTTTGTAAAAATATAAATTTTCAACTAAATGACTATATGTTTCAGGGTGTGCTTCAAACCATATGACATTTTTACCAAACCAATTATAAACTTCTGCCTCCGAACCTCTATGAGCTCCTAAATGCAAAATTCCAGTAGACTGATTCATATATTTCAAAACATCAATATCCAATTTTCCATATGGACTTGGTTCAGGTGGTTTTCTAATCTTTATTAGCTTCCAGCCTAGTTTGCGCAGTATTTTTTTTATTATGGATTTCATCAAGTCATAATTAAATAATATGCTTAATCATGAACATCAATGTTTATAAGATGAATAAATAGTTATATTATTAATCAATGTAATAAAATATTGTTTTTAAACAGAATTAGCAATAAAATAATTTATAGTGTTATTAAGCTAATAATTTTAAAAAACAAATAAAATGATAAATATATTTCTTATACGAATGGTTTATATACAAAAGTGCCTTAATTTTTATTAATGACTTGATGAAATTTTTTTTTCAACAAAAATTAGGAGGCTCATCGGGATGTTTTTCAAAATTATTTGAACATTTCAATAAAAATAAACTAAAAAAAGACCCCTCTATATATTCAAAAAAATTTTAAATAATAAAAAAAATAGTTAATTAATTTAATCCAATGAAAAAAATCCCAATTTTTAAATTAGAATTTGAAAAAAAATTTCAGAAAAAATATAATTTGCTATCTAATAAAATTTTTAAATCTAAAGCTTTAAGTGAAGGAACCTATGTTTCAAAATTCGAAAAAAATTTTTCAAATTTTGTTCATTCGAAATATTCATTAGCAGTAACTAATGGTACTGCAGCTTTAGAGATTGCATTTAGAGTAATAAATATTAATAATAAAGAAGTAATTGTGCCAACAAATACTTTTTTTGCGACAATTATAGCAATTATCAAAGCAGGTGGTAAACCAGTTCTGTGTGATAATAAGGAAGGATCTCCAGATATGGATATTCAAGAAATTAAAAAAAAAATTACAAAAAAAACTAAAGCTATATGTGTTGTCCATGTTGGTGGAGTAATTTCTGAAAAAATTACTGATTTATTAAACTTATGTAAAAAAAAAAAACTATTCTTAGTTGAAGATGCCGCCCATGCGCACGGATCATATCTTAATAAAAAATTATATGCTGGTACTATTGGTGATATTGGTTGTTTTAGTTTTTACCCCACTAAAGTTATGACTACAGGTGAAGGTGGCATGATAACTACCAATAATAAAAAGCTTTATGTTCAAATGAGCTCATATAAAAATTTCGGCAGAAGTAATGACCCTAATTTAATTAATTTTTTAGGTTCAAATTATAAAATTTCAGAATTTACTGCTATTTTAGGAATCCTGGAATTAGAAAGAATAAAAAAAAGAATTAATAAAAGAAAAGCAATAGTACTAAGATATTTAAAAAATTTGAGGAATAATGATAATTATGAATTAATTATTCAATCAAAAGGTAGATCTTCTTATTATAAGTGCATAATTAAAACAAAAATTAAGTCAAAAATAATTCATAAATATTGTAGAGCTAAGGGTATAAGTTTAACAGGAAAAGTTTGGGAAACACCAATACATAAGCAGAAAGTTTTTAAAAAATATATAAATAATACTAAGTTTAAAAATGCAGAAAAATTTAGTGAATACCACATATGTCCACCTAACTATCCAGAATTATCCTTAGGTGATATTGACTATGTATGTTCAGTTTTAAACGAAATTTAATTTATGAAAATTGCACTATTAACTAAAAAAAAAAATTTTGAAATTGTAGAGAAAAAAATTACTAACAAGCTTAAGAGTGATGAAGTTTTGGTCAAAATTTCTGGAACTGGAATTTGTGGTTCAGACTTACATTTCTTCAGAAATGGTGCTTTAGGATCAATGCCTCCTCAATTTCCTTTAAGTCTAGGACATGAGACTGCTGGTATCATTATAGACAAAAATAAATCTAATTTTAAAAATAATTCTAATGTTATAATTGACCCACTTGACATATCAGCATGCAAAAATATTGAAAAAAACCTTTGTGGATGTGGCTTAAAACATAATCTTTGTAATCACCAAACATATTTGGGGTCTCACCCAACAGAAGGTTCGTTTAGAGAACTTATGGTATTAAAAAAATCTCAACTGACAATTTTAAACAAAAATATTGATCCAAAAATTTCATCAATGATAGAGCCAGCGGGTATAGCTCAATATTGCATTGATAGAGCCATGATTGATAAAAATATTGATAATAAAATTTTAATCTTAGGATGTGGAGCTATTGGTATGCTGCTATCATCTTTATTAAACTCAATGGGCATTAAGGATATAACAATTTTAGATAAAATTAACGACAGATTACTATATGCAAATAAATATTTTAACGCTAAAAAATTGATAAAACAGGATATAAATAAAAATATTAATCCAGAAAATAATAATTACAATTATGTCTTTGACTTAATCACAAACAATCAATCATTTGACTATGGAATAAAAGCGATAAATAAATGTGGTAAATATATTGTTGTTGGAATACCCGAGACTGAAGATTTTATTAAAATTAATCCACATAAATTACGAATAAAAGAAATTGATATATTAAATATAAGAAGATCCAATGTTAAATTTAATCGAATGCAAGAAATTATCGTTAATCGTTCAATTCCAATAGATAAATTAGTAACACATTATTTCAAAATAGAAGATATTCAAAAGGGATTTGAAATAGCCTCAAGTTATAGTAAAAAAATAATTAGGGGAATTGTTTATTAATGTCAATATTAGAAACAATTATAGTGATTGAACTATTATACGGATCGGGGACTAAAAATTGCTCAGTTTTAATTGAGGATTTGTATTAAAATACCAATAAAAACTAATCCCAATGCATCAAAAACTCTGCATCCAATATCAGGTATTATGAAGAATGTGCTTTTATTTAAAAATTTGGTCAGAACTTGGTCATAATTAAATAAAAGGATTTTAAAAAAGACAAGTAAGTAAAGGGCACTTAGAGGTAACGCCTAGGAGCTAATTGTGATAAATAGATTTTGAATCTGTAATTAATTTAAATAAAAATTAAAAAAATATAAAATAATATATATACTACATGGATAATTCTTTAATTGACTTCTTTTTAAATGAAAATGTAAGTATAAGTACAGGGAACTTTGTTCAGCATCTTTTAGTAACTTTAGTTTTAACGCTTTTAGTAAAAATTGTTTATACCAGATTTTCAACAACAATATCAAACAAAAAAGAATTTTCAAAAAATTTTGTGATACTTGGTCTAACAACTTGTATCGTCATAACTATAGTAAAATCTTCACTAGCTTTGTCACTTGGATTGGTGGGTGCATTATCAATTGTAAGGTTTAGGGCAGCTATAAAAGAACCAGAAGAATTAGCTTATTTATTTCTTATAATTGCAATTGGATTAGGTGCTGGAGCTGGGCAAATAATTATCATTACTATAGGAACAATAGTATCCCTAACAGTAATCGTTTTTCTTTATTCACTCAACACTAAAGAAAAAGATAAAATTAATGAAAATTTACATTTTACAATTTCAATAGATAAAAAATTAAGTAAAAAAGATACAGATAATTTAATTAGGATAATAGAGGAACAAGTTTCTCATTTAGAATTATCTTCTTTAAATCAATCAAATAAAAATTTGATAATTAATTTAATATTAATATTAAAAAATACAAATAA
>MDTF01004222.1_pt1 | contig 11328 bp, 10 predicted proteins | sample 811191 | NCBI WGS metagenome assembly MDTF01 (sample SAMN05326649, study PRJNA326480) | marine metagenome | isolation source: seawater | place: Southern Ocean | collected 2011
ATATACTATTATAATAATTGAATTACAACACTTAAAACCATAATAAACTTTAGATATTTAAATGTTTTCTGTTATTTTCCCAGGTCAAGGCTCTCAAATAGTAGGAATGGGCAAAGACTTATATGATAAATATAGCTTAGTTCAAAATTTATTCAAAGAAGCAGATGAAACTCTAGGATTTTCATTAACTAATCAAATTTTAAATGGCCCTAAGGAAGAACTGGATTTAACTGAAAACACTCAACCTGCTATATTTTTATTAAGCTATTCAATATTTAAGCTAATAAAAGAGGAGTTTAATATTGATCTCAGTAAAGCAATTTTTTTTGCAGGACATTCATTGGGAGAATATTCAGCATTAGCTGCTGCTGGATCTTTATCATTTTCAGATACTTTAAAAATTTTAAAAATTAGGGGAAAAGCCATGCAGAGCTCAGTTCCAAAAGGTGTAGGTGGAATGGTTGCTGTTTTGGGATCGGAAATTCAAATGATAGAAAAAATTATAGAGGAAAATAAAAATATGTATGAGTGTTATATAGCTAATGATAACTCAGAAGGTCAAATAGTCGTAAGTGGGAACATAATAGATCTAGAAAAAATGATGATAGACTTAAAAGCTAGCAATATTAAAAATATTAAATTACCAGTAAGTGCTCCCTTTCATTGCAAACTAATGAATAAGGCAACCCTTGTGATGGAAGAAGAGATTGCAAAACTTAATTTTGTAGAACCTAAGAATACTCTTATTTCAAATGTAACTGGAAAAGAAATACCTAATTCAAATAACCTAAAAGATTTACTGGTTAGACAAATTGAAAATAGAGTCCGTTGGAGAGAAAGCGTTATATTGATGATTGAAAAAGGGACTACTCAATTCATAGAAATAGGACCAGGTAAAGTTTTGTCAGGCTTAATAAAGAGAATTAATCGTAATGTAAAAGTTAGTGCAATAAATACCGAAGAGGATATAAAGTTAATTAATATTAATGAATAGTTTAAAAAACAAAAATATTATAGTCACAGGGGCTTCGGGAGGCATTGGAAATTCAATAGTTGAAAAACTATATGAAAGTGGTGCTAATATTCTTGCAACTGGAACAAGAGTAGAAAAATTAGAAGAATTAAAGAAAAAATTTAATAATATTAATGTACTTAAGTTTGATATTTCTCAACATGAAAAAGTTGAGGAATTCATACAAGCTGCAACTGAAGCTTTAGGTGGATCACTTGATTGTATTGTTAATAATGCAGGTATCACAAAAGATAATTTAACAATTAGAATGAATTTAGAGGAATGGACAAAGGTAATAGACATCAATTTAACCTCTACATTTTTAATGTGTAAGTATTCAATAAAAAAAATGTTAAAAAATAAAGCTGGAAAAATTATCAATATTACATCAGTAGTGGGGCACACTGGAAATGCGGGTCAAGCAAACTATACAGCCTCAAAAGCAGGTATAGTTGCCATGTCTAAAAGTCTTGCTATTGAGTACGCTAAAAAAAATATAAATGTGAACTGTATATCTCCTGGATTTATAAGTACTGCGATGACTGACCAAATTGATGAAAAGCATAAAGAGGCTATAATCGCAAAAATTCCCTCTAATAGACTTGGAAAACCAGAGGATATAGCTAATGCGGTAACCTTCTTAAGTTCTGATAAATCAGATTATATCACAGGTGAAACTATACATGTTAATGGAGGCATGTATTTGGGTTGACAAAATTACTTTTTAATCTATTAACGAATTATAACAAAAAGGATCAATATGTCAGAAGATATTTCAAATAAAGTTAAGAAAATTGTTGCAGACCACTTAGGCATTGACGAGGTAAAAGTACAAGATGAATCAAGTTTTATAGATGATCTTGGGGCAGACAGTTTAGACACAGTTGAATTAGTAATGGCCTTCGAAGAAGAATTTGGATCAGAAATTTCTGATAGTGAGGCTGAAAAAATTCTTACTGTAGGTGATGCTGTTAAATTTATTGAAGGCAAAGCTAATTAAAGAATTTAGATGTCCATAAAAAAAGATGGGATAATGGTAATTTTATCATCCCCATCTGGGGCAGGCAAGACGACTTTAGTAAAACTCTTATCTGAAAATAAAGACTTTTATATATCAGTATCTCATACAACTAGGAAACCAAGACCTAACGAAATCTCAGATCAAGATTATTATTTTGTAAATAATGAAAAATTTGAAGGGTTAATTAAAAATGAAGAGTTTTTAGAATACGCAAATGTTTTTAATCATCTTTATGGAACTACAAGAACACCAGTTATAGAAAAATTAGAAAAAGGTGAAAATGTTATATTTGACATAGATTGGCAAGGAGCTGATCAAATTAAAAATAAAAAATTAAACTATAAATTGATTACTTTTTTTATTCTTCCACCAAGTAGAGAGGTATTATTTGATAGACTATCAAACAGAGATATGAAAGATAAACTAATAGTAGAAGAGAGAATGAAAGAATTTAGCCGTGATGTGTTGCACTGGATTAATTATGACTATGTAATAGTAAATGATGATCTTAATGAGTGTTATTCTAAAATAAAAAATTTAATTGAAGCTGAAATTAACAATGGATCAAAAGATTATGATAAAGAATATATTAGAAAGCATGTTAGTAAATTAACCTCTTAGATTCTCGTATTCTTTAGTAAGATTAAAATATGTTTCAGGTTCTAAATTTTGTGGTCTAAGATTAAGATCGATATTAAACTTTTCTGAAACTTCCTTAGCATTTCTAAATATTTGATTAAAAGGTTTTTTAAGCATCTTTCTTCTTTGACTAAAGAAAACTCTAGTTATAATTTCAAGGTTTTTAGCATCTTTTAATTCAAAGAAATTTTCTCTTGGGGTAAATAGTAGTAGTGTGCTGTCAACCTTGGGCCTTGGTGAAAAACTTTGAGGTTTTATATCTATAATCTTCTTAATATTTAATTTCCAATTTGATAAAATAGATAATCTTCCATATTTAGATGTATTATATTCTGCAATAATTCTTTCAGCAACTTCTCTTTGAAACATTAATACTAAATTTTCAAACCAAAAATTTTTATCTAAGTTCACAATCCATTTTGAAAGAATTTCAGTGGATATATTATAAGGTAGGTTTCCAAATACAGTAAGTTTTTCATTAGAAATTTTATCTTCAGGTATTTCTAAAACATCATCATTAATAATGGTAATTTCATCAGAAAATTTACTTTCCAATAATAAAGCTAGTTCATCATCTTTTTCAATCACATAAACTTTTTTTGGATTTTTTTTTAAAATAAAATTGGTTAAATTTCCACTACCAGGGCCTATTTCTAAAACTTCTTTATTTGTAATCTCAACCGTATCAACAATCTGCTCCAGAACATTACGATCTATTAAAAAATTTTGACCTAAGCTTTTTTTTGGTTTAATAAACATTTATTTGTCTAGAAACTTTATAGCCTCAAATAAACTTTTGGGATTGGATAGATTTTTGCCAAGCATTTGATTATTAGGTCCATGATCAGGAGAGATTCTAATAAATGGCAATCCCAACGTTATATTAATAGCATTAAAGCCATAAAGAGTTTTTATGGGTGTTAATACTTGATCGTGATACATTCCAACAATGACATCATATTTTTTTGATTGTTCACGCATAAATATTGTATCAGCTGCAAAAGGGCCTTTAATATTATATTTCAATTTAATTAATTTTTTAATAGCAGGTTTTATTATTTTATCCTCTTCACTGGATTGATAGTTGCTCTCACAATGAGGGTTTAATCCTGTAATAGCGATTTTTGGAACAGTATTAAACCTGTTTTTATAAAAAAGATTAATTAATTTTATATGATTAATAATTTTTTGTTGTGTCAAATGATTGTGTATATATTTTATTGGTAAATGTGTAGTGATTGGACTGACAGATAAGTTTTTATTATAGATTAACATAGCAACTTTATTTTTTTTGTTAGTTTTATCAGCTAAATATTCTGTAATACCAAGAAACTTTTTTTTAAGAAAATTCTTTTTTGAGATTGGACCATTAATTAATGTTGCGTCTTTATTAATCTTTAATAACTCTAGAGCAAGTTTAAAACTTTTTTTAATATAGCTATTTGATTTATCTGAAATTTTGTTAAATGTATTTTTAAATTTAAAATCAACATTTATTATATTAATTTTTTTATTATCAAGATTTTTTGCAGATAAATTATTTTTATCAATTTCATTGATTTTAAATTTAAACTTTAATTCTATCATTTGTCTATTTAATAATTTTTTTGAAACAATTAAAATTAGAGGCCTTTTAAAGGTATATTTTTTTTTAATCTTAAAAAAAATTTCTAAAAAAATACTATAGGGTTCGCCAGCAACTATAATTATTGGTTTATTTTTCATTTATTATAAGGTCATTTTTAATTTTTTTGAAATGAATTAAAGAAAATTGAGTTAATTTTTTACTTCCCTCAATATCCATTAGTCTATTAAACTCACTTTCAAAATTTAAATTACTGTTAATATATTTTTTTTCATTAATTTTAATTATTAGAAATCTATTCTGAATTTCAATTGGAATACTTATTTCATTTATTTTAAGATTTTTAATTGCACGATTGACCTCGCTAGACAATTGATTTTCCTCAAACCATCCTATCTTGCCACCAAATTGTGCTGTATCAGAAATACTATAAATATTTGAGCTATTTTTAAATCCTATATCTTTTACACTTTTTTTAATTATCTCATATTTTTTATTTAGAATTTCACCACTCTCCAATTCAAAAACTATTTCAGACAAGAGATAATTAATTTGTTTGTTTTTATTAAGTAACAATTTACGTACTTTATCTTTTATTTTTTCTTCATTTATTTCTACACGATTAAAATACTTCTTTATTATTAATTTATTCCATAATCTTTCTATTAATAATTTTTCTTTAATTTCAGCTATAGTAAGGTTGTATTGGCTTAAATATTTTTTAAAATCTTCTAAATTGTTAATCCCAAGTCTTTGGTAAAATTTTTTTAATTCTATATTAATTTGCTCATCATTTTTCTCTAAATTGAAGTATTTGATTAGTTCAATTTTTTTTATTTTTTCTCTAATAATAGAATTTTTTGCAATATTCATTGTCTGTTTTTTGTCTAATAATTTTAGATCATTATTTAGTGCTATCAAATATTTGTATTCTTTTTCAATATCAAAATTCGTTACAATTTCATTATTAATTTGAACTAAAATTTTAATATTTTTTGCACTTGTGCTCTGTGTTCCTAACACGGTTAAGAATAATATTAGTAGTTTTAAAAGACTCTTCTTTAAAAAATCTATAAATATTTTCACTTTATGTATCCAGGACTACTGATCTTCCCAAACGGCATGATTGTAATGGAAAAAAATATTTGTTCTTCAGGTTTTAAAGTTCTATCTGTGTAATAATCTTTATTATAGTTAATTGCTGCTGTTAGACAGTCATTTTTAAATTCATAAATCAAATTATAGAATTCAGTTAGGTTTGTTTTGTTGTTTTTTCGAGTTTTAAAACTTAATGAATTATTATCATCAAATTGATAACCAGATTTCAATGCAATATGACTATCAGAACCAATGGCATTACTTTCTTCCATAAATTCAAACTCTGTAATAAAATTATTTACATTTAGACCAACATTCAGAAGATTATAATTTAGAGTTTTTAGGTCATTTTCAATTGAAAAATCATAATTTATATTAAAAGAATCACTTGGTTTTATATTTAAATTTCCAACAATATTTGAAACTTTATCATTTAAAGTACTTGTTTTTGGTAAATTATCGTCTTTTTTATTTCTAATAACTGTAGCCAAACCAAATGCTAAAAATTCTTTATTTTCTTTATTGGCTCTAGCATATTTAGAACCTAGAGTGATAGATTGACCACCTTCCACTGCATCATTTTGACCAATCCTATTAAAAGAAAATATATTATTAAAATCTATTCTTCGGTTTTTATCGGCTAAATTCTTGGTTTTATTTGGGCTGAACATTAATGAAAAAGTTGGTGTCAAGTAATTATACCCATTTTCTGTTTCTTTAGCCAAAGGTAAACTTGATTTATAAACAAATGAAGCCATAGCATCATAATGTGTATCATCCTTATAAACTGTAGAATTTTTAGAGTTTGTATTTAAATTTTTAAGCTGAAATTTATAATTATTATTAAATCCATTTTTAGTAATAAGCGGTATAGAGTTAAAATTTAGATTATTAATTATATTTGCTTCATTAACATTAGTATCATAAGTTTTTTGATAACCAGATACATCAAAAAACAAACTTCCATTAAAACTTTCATCAATATTAATTTCCTTTGCAATCTGAAAATTTGGATAGATAAATTCATATCTATCATTTTTATCTTTATTTAAATTTTCATAAACTTCAATTGAGGAATTGAAATACAAATCATCATTACTTCCACTGAAGGTTAAAAAATTATTAAGCACAGCTGTATTTTTTATTAAGGTTGAATCAAATTTATGAGACTTAAGGTATAAATCATCCGACACTCCTTCTAAATTAAGCTCCAGTGTAGACTCTTTAAATAAATCAATATCTAGATTAAATTTAGAGTTAGAAAAAAAATGAGATTCGGTTGAATTAAAGGAGTTTTTTTTAGATTTGTTATTTTTACTTAAGCTAAAATCTGCAATATGATTACTATTCTTGTTTACCTCTCTATACTCAGTTTTAATCAATGCTGTATTTGCAGAATATATTTTGGGCTGGAAGGTAAAGTCTTTGTTGTCTGTTAGCGCATAAAAATAAGGTATATTGATTGTTGTACCCAGATTGCTAGAATTAGTTATTGATGGTGCCAAAAAACCAGATTGTCTTTTAACTGTAGGATCAGGATGAAAAAAACTTGGAAAATAAAATGCTGGCACATCATAGATCTTTAACCAAGCATTTTTATATGAAATTGTTTTTTTTAATTTATCATGCTTAATCTCATCTGCTGAAATTACCCATGGTGGGCATTTATCTCCCTTTTTACAAGTTGTGAATACTCCCTTTTTTACTATGGTCATGTCTTTAAGTTTGTAAACAGCTCTACCTTTCATTCTCGGTTCATTATTCTTGTTACCAAAAAGGGAATTTGTGAAGTTTATAGTGAAATCTTTTGCAAAAACTTCATTTTGAGCTAGGTCTATAATAGCCCCATCAAAATAATATTTATTATCAATATTATCTATTAAGGTAAAATTAGAACCACTGATTTGATTTTCTTTGATAGAAAATTTAAATTGCTCTAATTCTATTTTATTTTTAATATTATCTGTAATGTATGTTTTTTTAGTAGAGGTTATTTTTTTTTGTTTTTGTAAAAAAGAAAAATCATCTAGTTTAACTTTATACTTATTATTTATTGAAATTAAGGTTTGTAAGTCAGAAAAAATTATTTTTGATTTATTATTATAGTTAATCTTTTTTGATTTAATGATGATATTTTTTTCTTTATTTGAAATAGTAACATTACCACTTGCTATTAATAGGGAATCTTTTTTATTATAAAGTACTCGATCCGCTTTAATTATTAAGCCAGCTTGATCAGTTACAGTAACATTTTTTTTAGCCTCTAGGATATTACCTTCATTGGATAAATTTATTTCAGTTGCATTAAAATTAAATTCTTCAGCTAGAAGTAAATTTAAAGCAATAAAATAACAGACAAGTATTTGTAGAAAAAATTTAAATAATCTAATTATCATTGACTCTAGTAAGTGAAATAGCGTTAATCATCAGCAGTAATGCTAATGGAATCCAAATAGATATAGCAACTGGAATTTTTTCATTTTGCCCAAGAACATTTGAAAAATAATTTATATAATATATCGTAACAGACATAAATATCCCCAAAAATAAGTGAAATGTTTTTGATCTATTAAATTTAACATTAAGCATAATGAGAGCTGCACTAAGAACCATAGTTAATAAATAGACTGGATATGCAAAAATTTTTTGATTATGAATCTTTATATCAGTTAATGAATAACCTAAGTTTTCATACTCATTTTCCAGTTTTTTTAACTGCCAGAAAGTTAAAGAAGACAAGTTTGAAAAAAGACTATTAATTCTTTCAATATCAAAGTGAGTTTCTAATTCAAAATCTTTAAATTGCACAGTTTGCTTTTTATTTTCTGTAATACTTACGTCTTTCAAAATCCATTTCTTGTTTAAAATATTTACTCTATTTGCTAACATACTTTTTTCTAGAAAATAATCTTTATTAAACTGTGTAATTGTAACATTTTCTAAATAATTTTTGTTAATTTTTTCTGCATTAATTATATTTATATTAAATTCAGTTTCATCTTTTATCCAAATCCCATTCTCTGTTATAACCGCTAGATATTTATTGTCATTTGAGAATTGATTTTTTAAATCAAAATAAACAAATTTCATTTTTGAAGCAAAATTATAGAATACAAGAACTAAAAAGACACCCAGGATAAAAGCCAACATTGATATAAGGCTTAAGATTTTAGAATTATTTAGTCCAAAGCTCTTAAAAATTAGTATTTCATTTTTTTCAGATAATTCTAAATAAAAAAATTGAGTTGTTATCAAAAGAATGAAAGGAAATAAATCATAAATGATTGATGGAATATTTAAAAAAGTTAAAATAAAGGGTGTTATGAAATCAGCATTACTATCTTTTAAAAAATTAAATTCTTCAATAAAATTTAATACAAAAACTAAAGAAGCAAATATTAATGAAGTCTTTAAAAAAATGTTAATAAATTTTTTTATTAGATATAGTTTATAGATTTTAATAATCATAAATTAGTCTTTTTATATTTTAATATAGAAAAAAAACTTAAATACACAACAAAGTAAAATATTATAGGAATAATAAAAAATATTAATTCATTCTTAATATCTTTACCTATATAACGAGTAGAAATTTCAGCGAGAATAATGACTGCTATCCCTAAAATGAATATATAAATTTTATGATAACTATAATTAAAATCATCTTTTGATTTTAAGATTAACAAACAAGCTACTAATGTTAAAAGTGGGATATATATTGGAAGATATATTCTTTTGTATAGTTCTCCCTTTACGCTCATGATTGAATTCTCATCACATATTAATATTTCGAATAATGTGAACGATTTATTTTTAAAAGTCATGCTTTGAAAGCAATCATATAAAAGAGAAGTTTCTAATTCTTGAATTTTAGGAAAGGTTGTTGTTTTAGTAGAAAATTTTGAAAGATTTAATTCTGTTGTGGCGAAAGTAAATGTTGTATTTTTTTTATCATCAAGCTTTATTACAGTTCCATTATACAATTTCATAATAATTAGATTATTCTTTTTTATTAACTTTCCTCTTTTTGCAAAAATTGTTTGTGATTTTCCTTCTTCAATTTGCTCCTTTAAAAAAATATTTAAAAACTGACCATCATCAGTTTTCTCATCAACAAAAATAGTTAAACCAGAAACAGTGTCTATAAATTTTTTTTCTTTTATTAAAGATGGAAGCATATCGATATCTGAGTTCCTTATGAATGATCTTGCAGCATCTTGAGTAAACGGCACAACAACAATACTAATAAAAGATTGAACTATAAGAAACAAAATTGAAAATTGAATTAACTTATTTGCTAAACGAAGTTTGCTAATACCAACTGTCCAATAAATGATTAGTTCATTAAATTCTTCATATCTTATTAAGATATAGAATAATGATATAAAAAATGAAAAAAGAAAAATTCTCGAAAAAATTTTAGGGAATATTAAAAGAGTATAATTGAAATAAACTCTAAAACTATGACCATCTTCTGACACGAAATCTAAAAAATTGACAGCCTGAATTACCCAAACGATTAGTGAGATACTTATTGAGGAAAGAATAAAAAATTTCAAGATATCGTACTGAATTTTTCTATAAATTAATTTTTTCATTGAAATATGATAATTTTCTCCTTATATAGCATCGAACACGCAAGGAGTGTATTTAAAATTTATGTCTATTCAAATTAATTACAAAAATAGTGGCTTAAAAAAACCTTCAACTAATCTTGTCCTATTTGTTGAGGAAAATTTCAATATTAGTGGTTTAAAAAAACATATAACGAATACAGAATTTTCTTACATAAATGAACTATTAAAGACTAATGATTTAAAAAAAGACATACTTTTTTTTGAAATTAATTCAAAAAAAACAATATTTTTAGTATCCATTAAAAAAGATTTAAAAACTTCTGAAATAGAAAGTTTAGGAGCTAAATTTCATGGTTATATAAATTATGATAAGAAAAATGATTATTTTGTAAACTCAGATACTATAAATAGTAAAATAGAAAATTCTGTAGGCTATTTTTTACATGGATTAAAATTAAAATCTTATGAATTTAATATTTATAAATCAAAAAAAAATAAAAGACTTATTTCTATAAATGTAATTGGAAGTAAGAATAAAATATCTGCTCAAGATCAATTGAGATTTAAAGCATTAGAAAAAGGAACTTTTTTTGCAAGAGACCTCGTGTCAGAACCAGGAAATATTTTGCATCCAGATGAGTATGCAAAAAGATTGAGTTCATTAAAAAAGATTGGTTTGGAAATAAACATATATGATGAAAAAAAATTAAAAAAACTAGGAATGAATGCATTGTTGGGTGTTGGGCAGGGAAGTATCAGAGGCACCTATCTAGTAACAATGGAATGGAATGGATTAAAAAATAATACCAAACCTTTAGCATTTGTTGGCAAAGGAGTTTGTTTTGATACCGGTGGTATTTCATTGAAACCAGCAAAATTTATGGAAGATATGACTTATGATATGGCTGGTTCAGCTACAGTGGTTGGATTAATGATAAACTTAGCTTTAAGAAAAGCAAAAATTAATGCTGTTGGTGTTGTAGGACTTGTAGAGAATATGCCTGGTGGTAATGCACAAAGACCTGGAGACATTGTTAAATCTTACAGTGGTAAAACAATTGAAGTTTTAAATACAGATGCAGAAGGTAGATTGGTTTTAGCTGATGCATTAACATTTACTGAGAAAAAATTTAAACCTAAATTTATGGTTGATTTAGCAACTTTAACGGGTGCCATAATAGTTTCATTAGGTTCTGAATATGCTGGGTTGTTTTCAAATGATGACAACCTATCAAAACAATTATTGACTGCGGGTGAAAAAGTTGATGAGAAATTGTGGAGAATGCCTCTACATAAAAACTTTGATAAACTTATAGATTCAAAAAATGCTGACATGCAAAATATAAACTATGTTGGTGGAGCGGGATCAACAACTGCTGCACAATTTTTACAAAGA
>MDTF01013533.1_pt1 | contig 11327 bp, 11 predicted proteins | sample 811191 | NCBI WGS metagenome assembly MDTF01 (sample SAMN05326649, study PRJNA326480) | marine metagenome | isolation source: seawater | place: Southern Ocean | collected 2011
CCCCCAACCGCGCGGGCTATGACGCCACCGCTGGCTGACCACCTGTGTCTATTAACATGTCAACATAAAAAAAGGAGACAAAAAAAAACGTGTCATGGTCATATAAGCACTTTGCATCGATGCATGATGCAGTAAGTGTGTGTGTGTCCAAGCGCTGAGAGCCATGGACGATCGCATGCCTAAGCCCAGCAGTGCGGCGGAGGCGGCCAGGCAAACAATCTTAGAAGGGATGAAGGACAATGCGGCGAAGCACAAAAAGGTGCTGGACGACTTCCGTGCCAAGTGGCAAGATGAGTTGGAAAACCCACCGCCAAAAGAGCGTGACAGCTACGGCAGCGAAATCGTGGCGGACGAAACATCGGTGAATCCCGGTTCCCGCCTGGTCCAAATGGGTGGAGAGTGGGCCACTGGTGTTTCGTGGCCGTCCCTTGTTGTTCTCTATGCGGGTGCCCCCCTCGATGCTGACCACGAGTTTGTTGCCTTTGCGGAGAACGACACGGCGATCATCACGGCCGACATGAGCGACAAGAAGAAACACGGGTGGCTTGTTAAACTGGTGTACGCAATCACGAAGGGCGGCGATCATCTGGAGTACACCGCAACACTGTTTGGACCCGACGGCTGTTGCACCGTGCTGCCAGAGGCAGGCACCACACAAGACCATGTCAACCACAAGATGACCGCCCTGTTTTTTGACACGGTGCGACAACTGTCAGCGCAAGTGGGCACGAAGAGCATCGTGGTGTGCAAAACGCAGGGAGCAGATGGCGAACCAAAAACGTGCTCCCGTCGGGTTGTGACCGACTCGGCTGCGGATTCGTTCACACAGACGTGGGTGCCTAAAGGTTCCGCCCCCGCCTCCACCGAGGACACGCGTGTGGCCGTGGTTCCCGACCACGGGGCCGGCGTGGGCATCGGCGTCCTGGCGTGCGCCCCTGCTGCTCAGAAAACGGTTGTCAAGATCAAGGACTGGGGGGGGGGTCTTGGTCTGTCGAAGACTGGGCCACTGAGTACGACGCTTCAACGGAACGCTCTCTTGCGCTGATTGATCACCTGGACCTTGAGGGTTCCCCGCGGATGGTGAACACCGGCTCGCATCAACCCTCACGCAGTGTCCTGCGCGCAGCGTACATTCGGGACCATGTGGTGAACATGCTCGTGCTGTGCCCCGACACTGTTGTGCTGATGGAGCGAACTCTGAGCTCCTGTCACGAATTGTTCGGGAATGCACACGGCGTCGCGGGCAGTGTACAATCCCAGGCGAGTCGCCTTCACCACGCTCACGAATTTGTTAAGTTTTCCGTCACCATGGGGGAGGCCATGGTGTCCCTCGGCATTGTGTATCCCGACTGGAAGTTGGCTAACATCGCACGCCGCCCTGTCGGCGCCAACAACGAATCCGAATTCTGCCTGATTGACACGGAAGACCTGGTGCTTCACCGGGACGTCTTCAACGGGGGGTTGGGGGTTAGGGCCACCTACCGGCCGACGGGGTGGCAGCTGGATGATTGCCACCGCCTGTGGCCAAACAAGGGGGCCGGGCACATCTGTGACGCATTTGTTGTGATGATCACGGCGGTCCAAGCGCTTCTGACCTGTGACGTGCATGCCACCCGCTCACAAGACATTTTCTTCCACACCAGAATAAATGGGGTGAGCCGGAAAGACACGGACAGCGCGACGAGCGTTGGCTTTCCGTACCACGTCGCAGAGTGGATGACGCAGACAGCCAGAGAAGTACACGCCGCTGTGGAGCATGTGGCGACCATCAACAACCGTGGTTCTTTTCAGGCGATCGCGTCGAAAATAACCAAGAAGGTGCACGACATGATGGACGAATGGGTGACACGGTTTGCGAAGCTTGACTTGAGCCGGGCCACGCATGAACATGTCCGCGGCAGCGTGTTTGCATTCTACGAGGGCGTGCTCAAGAACGGCACGAGCGTCGTTGCCGCTCTCCGCTCCCTCCAAAACGGAGAACTACGCGGTCAATCTACGGCCATGGAAGATGCCTTGCGCCTGCCGCTGCCGCCATCCGACGACGAGGACATGGACACGGACGACGACGAATGGGAGGAACTGGGCCAGGCGTGGCAGGACATGACACTGGGTGCTGTTGCAGACGCCCCCAACAAAACACAGGCGGGGACTCGGCCGCCGGCCTCGGGCGGGGATGACCCCAACGACACGAAGACGCCGACATACGGGTTGTTCGGCCTACGCGCACCGCACCCGCACCCGCACCCGCAGAAAATTGAAAAGCCCGCTGCTTCAGCACGCGCGGGCAAGGCAACGGCAACGGCAAAGGCAACGAACAAAACACAGGCGGGGACTCGGCCGCCGGCCTCGGGCGGGGATGATGCCATCGAAGCCGCCATCGCAGGCGTTGGGTTGCAGCTGAAAGCGTTGGAGCCGTGGAGGCGGGCTGAGGTCGCAGTGGCCAATGAAAACTTCCGGCAAATCCGCAAGAAAATGGAAGGCAGTGTGGAGGGCATGCGGGCGGCACACCAGCAGTGGAAACGGGCGCTGGGGGTCATCCAAAACACACACGAGAAACACCGCGAGAAATTGACCAACGACCTGAAATTGCATCGCCGACGTCGTCAGGCTCGTGACCACAACGACACGAAGATGCCGACACACGGGAAGTCCGGCCGAAACGCAACGCACCCGCACCCGCACCCGCAGATAATTGCAAAGCCCGCTGCTTCAGCACGCGCGGGCAAGGCAACGGCAACGGCAAAGGCAACGAAAAACGCAGGTTCACGCGGTTGGAACAGTGACACGGCTGCAACAATGTTCACAGACGCACTCTTGAACGGTGTCATTGTCCCCCACACAACATTTGTTGCCCCCCCGCTTCAGATGCACGATCCGTACCAGGAGTGGGGCGGCGCCACCTTCAACGCACAGTACCCTCCGCTGGATGACACCACGTTCAAGGCGGAGTTCAGGGCGCACCTTGCCGACCCGTCGAAGGAGAATGACACATACGGGCCGATCGAGGCCTGGGACGTGTCCGGGGTCACGGAGATGGACAGACTCTTTGTCGACGGCGACGGAAACCCGCTTGATGGAGCCGGCACGTTCAACGCCGACATCCGGTTCTGGCAGACCGACAACGTGACCAACATGGCCGGCATGTTCGCCTTCGCAACGTCCTTCAACCAGCCGATCGGCTTCTGGCACACCCACAAGGTGACCGACATGACCAACATGTTCCACTTAGCCGAGGCGTTCAACGCGGGCAGCGCGGGCCTGCTCTGGAACACCGACAACGTGACTTCCATGGGCGGCATGTTCTCGTACGCCGTTTCCTTCAACCAGCCGATCGGCCACTGGAACACCGAGAACGTGACCACCATGGCCAGCATGTTCTACGGTGCCTTGTCTTTCAACCAGCCGATCGGCGACTGGCAGACCCGCAACGTGACTTCCATGGCCAACATGTTCGGAGAGGCACATGCTTTCAACAAGCCGATCGGCGGGTGGAACACCGCGAAGGTGCGGGACATGTCGCTCATCTTGCAACGAATTCGTCAAGTGGTTCTTCGTTTGCGTTGAGGAAGAGCCCATCCATCCGTGTGACCTCGCACATGTTCTACGAAGCCTTCGCCTACAAAGGGCCCACCGCGCACACGTTACATGCGACCCCGCACGGGTACACGTACATCACTGATCATGATTTTTTTATTCATTAGACTTTGAAGTTAGAGATTCGTGTTTCGAGGATCAAGGTTCATGCACGTGAGGGGCTTCGCCGTCTGGAGGTCGAGGAGCAGCGACACCGGCACGTTGTTGGGGCGCCCACACGCCCGCGGGCAGCTCACGCACGTCAGGCCCTTCTCCCGTGGGTCGTGCGTGGTGTTTTTGCAGAGCGGGCCCGACATTTTGTTGCGGTCGCCCGCCCGCAGTCGCTCGAGGTAGTGCGATTTCTGGTCTTTGCGCAGGCTAGGGAGGTACCGCGAGTGGTCGACGACCTCGAGCGGGGGGATGCCGGTGGCGTTGGAGAGGGCGTTGACGATGTAGGCGAGGCGGCTTCTCGACAGGTGGTCGCTGACGGGGGCGCCGAGGCCGGGGAAGCTTTTCAGGTGGAGCGTGTGCAGCAGGCACGGCGGGAGCACGGGGACGCCCACGGCGGCGGAGTGGCGGCGTGCTTGCGCGTGCGGGTCCTCGGCGAAAGCCGCCACGAGCACGGCCCTGGTCTTGCGTGTGACGGGGTCGTTGGAGCCCAGCTCCTCGGGCTCGACCCAGATGTAGCGCCGCTTGTGTGTCGCGGGGTGCGGCACGGACTCCCCGGTCGCCGCGTCGACGTAGGCGTTGCTGGAGGTGTCGAACTCGACGGCGTGTGCGGTGTCGTCGGAGCGGAAGCGCGCGTGGCGCTGCCACAGCCCACGGTTGGACAGGGCAAGGTGCCGGGCAAGCACGCGGGTGAAACGGTCGGCGAGGGTCTGCCAGAAGCAGTCGTTGAAGACAAACGCGCCCCTGGACAGGGACACGGGCCCCCCGCCCCGCGTGCACACGTCCATGACGGCGGCGGCGAAAGGGTGGCCGCTGCACCAGTTGTAGGGCGCCCGTGCGAGGTGTGGGGCGGACCTGAAGAAGCTGGCGTAGACGGCGGGCATCCCGGCGGCGCTGGAGGGGACGACGAGCGTGTGCTCGACGGTGGCCATCGCCGCGAACGCGACGCGGGTGTCGCCAAAGGAGGAGCCGGGCGGCGGCCGTTTCAGGGCTCTGCTGAAGAGTGCGGGCGGGAGCGAGAACCGGACGTCGGCGTCCACGATGGTTTTGAACCGGATCTCCCACCCACGGGCGCCGGGCACGGTCGCCGCCGCCGGCCGCGCGTGCTTGGCCGCCCGGATCCGGCCTAACTTGCAGCCGGCGAAGAAACTCTGCACGGCGGCCATGGTGACAAGGTTGACGCGCGCGCCGCGCCGCCTGTACACGCTCTCGCCAGGGTGCTGCGGCGATGCCTCGCTGTGGTGGTCGTGTGGGTCGAGGACTAGGTACTCCGGCGGCGCGAGCTGCGAAGGGCTGGGCGGGGCGCCGGCCGGGGACGGGGCCGGGTAGTGTATGACAACCACCGCCGTTTCTGACGGGATGCGCCAGACAACATTGACCTTCCGCACGTCCTCGGCCGAGGTGAACACGACGGCGCCCGGCGCGAGCAAGGACGGCACACCCGGGCCCGTGACAAGCGGGCGCCGCGAGGTTGAGGGCGGGTGTTTATTTTCAGCATCAAGACAATCTGCCATGGTGCCCACAAGCGTGCGCGTGCGCGTGTGTTTGTGTGTTGTGTTTGTGTGTGTGTGGGCGTGGGTGGGTGTGTGGGCGTGGGTGGGTGGGTGGGAGGCGGGTTGTGGCCGGGCAGCGGGGCGCCTAGACGAAGCAGCTTTTTGCCGTCCCGTGGGTTAGGCCGTGGCCGGGGTGGACCGCTGTGTAGCTGATTCCGGGAACGTTGCAGCGGATCTCACCGCACCCGCCGTCCGCGTGCAGCACGGCTAGCCTCCACACCATCGCGAGGAGGGCGTCGTGCATCGGCGTTGACGGCGGGATGTGTTCCTCGTACAGCGGGAGCTGGATCGTGACGGGGTGGTCCGGATCCGCGCCGCCCACCAGATACACGTCGACGGGGACGCCGAGGGAGCGCGTTGTGTCCTCCGCAGCGGGAGTTTCGCCGTGCGCACGTGGCCGGGTTGTGATGTGGTTGATGTTGATGCACGAGCCGGCACACTCGAGGTGCCACACACCCCGGGGTGGGGGGGGTCCGACGGCGCGGCGGCGAGTGCACGCACCGCCCTCGTAGCTGACGAACATGGTGGCAAGCTGCATGGCTGGAGGCGAGCGGGGGGGGTGGCTGATCGTAAGAAAGAGGGAAGTGGGCACGCATTTTTTTGAGGCATGTTCCAGAAAAGCCGGGTGTTGTTGTCGCCAGCTCCCGTCCACGGTGACGGTTTCGGTGAGGGGACATTTTTGTGGGCTTTTTTTGTTTTTTTTTTGCCCCCCCCAATGCGTCACTTGCTTTGTGATGATTTGTGTGGATGGCACTGGTGGCACAGGTGGTTGTCGACGTACTCGAGCAGAGCGTGGAGCCGCTCCTGCACCGTCATGAGGCCGGTCTTTTTTTCGTCGAACCACCACCCGTCGAGGTAGACCCGCCTCCAAGAAAACAATGTTCTGTAGAGTGGCGACAAGGTGTGCTCAAACACCACGTCCCTGTCGTGGCGAAACCCCTCTTCGACAATCACACGGACCCCGGGGTTTCCTCGCCGCCAGGTCTGATAATCTTCGCCTGACATGGTGGTGCACCGTCCCGCGTGCATGACAATGACTCTGCCGCCTTCGTAATGCGCGGCAGCAGCGAAGTGATCCTTTGGGCGCCACGGCGCGCCTGCGTGCGCCGAAGCCGAGCCTGATCGCCCGCATTTGCACGCCTCTCTTTGTCTACACACGTGGGACATGTGTAATAAGAGTTGCAGGCGCGGACAAGCTCCGAATCCGGGCAGCAAACAACGCAGTCGCCAGCCGCGACGGCATCGGCCATGACGCGGGTGGCAGCGCTCGACACGGAGACGGGAGGGCTGGAGCCCGGCCTGCCCGTCAATGTTGTGTCGATCCACGACGTTCGCGCGAGACGTTGCACGTCCTTTGTGCGCCGGGGCGACTCCAGGGACCACCTTATACACGCGATGCAGGCCGCCCGGTCGTTCGACACGTTGGCCACATTCAACGGCAACTTTGACTTCAGAATGATCGCCAGCTACACCGACGACCCCGCCACGGCGAAACTCGCCGCGCGGTGTGCACTGACCAACTACGACATGCTCATCAATTTCGCCACCAACACCGGGTACATGAGCAGCCTTGACTCGTTTGCCCTCGGCACCCTCGGGGAGGGCAAGACCGGGGACGGGGCCCACGCCGTCGCGATGTGGGGAGCGGGTGAACACGACCGTGTCCGCGAATACTGCGAAAACGACGCGCGCATCACCGCCAATCTTTTCATGCAGGGCATGCGGGTGGGCCGGCTCTCTCGCCGAACCAAGGCAGGGAAAACACAGGTGTGGCCACTCCCCGTCGGCCGGTTTGTGCGCACGTGCGACGCCCTCAGAACGTACGCCGAGAACCCACCAGACGTGAGCTGGATGGACGAGCCGTCTAATTTCACCGACATCGCCGACTGGGTGGTCCCGTTGCTCTAACTCCACACACATTTAACAATTCACCCACTCACTCCATCGCATCGACCAGCCCTCCGTGGCGCAGTCGGCAGCGGGCACGCCCCCACCCGTGGCCGGGGCGGGTGACTTCTACCGTAGGGCCTAGGCCCCAAAGACATCACCCATCGCCGGTTCGATTCCGGCTGGGGGCTGGGGGCAACCCCCCGTTTTTTTTTTTGTTTTTTTTTTGTCGACCCCGCCGCGTTCTCGAAACCAGTGGCTCCACGGAAAAGCGCCCACTGGTATTTGGCATTTGTGATGTGCAGACGGCCACACCGTCACCACACACAACCACGCCATGACGAAACCACGCGACTACAAAAAAGAATACAAAGACTTCCACGGCAAACCAGGACAGATAGCCAAACGCTCGCAGTGCAACAAAGCGAGAAAAATCTGTGGCCTCGCCGTCGGTGACAAGCGCGAAGTCGACCACATAAAACCCGTGAGCAGAGGTGGCACCAACAAGCGCAGTAATTTGCGCGTTGTTTCACGGGCAACAAACCGAACAAAGGGCGCGAGACCAATGTGACACTTGGCCACCACAACAATGCAGGGCCGTCTCACCTACACCACGGTGGCGGCTGCGACGGCTCTTTGTGCGTATGGGGCATTTTTGTGGTTCGTTGCAACGGTGGAGACAGCAAATTATGTGCGCACCAAAGGCATGGAACCGCCGACGTCGCCCGAGTCAATGGCGCCGCCACCCCGGATCCTGTGGCTGTTTTCCGACGCTGTCAATTTGCACGCCGCTGGAAATGCGAAGGCCAATCCAGCCTATGTACTGCGACACATGACGCCGGACGCGGCGAGGGACTATGTGCGCACAGAGTGTCCGCTTGTTGTTGAAGCATACGACTTGGTTAAGCCGATGGCGTACAAAGCGGATATTTTTCGGTATTGTGCACTTTGGAAGGATGGGGGTGTGTACGTGGACGACGACCTCGAGCTGAGGATGAGTCTTTCCGACGAGCGGCTTGACGCGCCGGGGGCGCTTCTGCTCGTGAGCGACAAGCTGGAATGGGCGGTTGCACCGCCGCGCGTGGTCGTGGCGCGAATGTGGAACGCCTTCATGATTGCGCGAACGCCGGGATCGCCTACTCTCGCGTGTGCCCTTGCCCACGCGGCGTCCAACATCATCGCGAGGAAGACACACATTAGCACGCTGGGACTCACGGGTCCACGTTTGCTCCGCAACTGCTTGCGCGAGTCGTCTGACGTTGGCTTTGTGGGCTACAACAAAGGCAGGGCGCAGGGTGCGTTCACATGGGACGGCAGCCAGCTTGTGACCCACCACGTCGTAAACCGCAGCACGGTCGAGGACTACAGCAAGATGCAATGGTACCGGTGAAGTGAGTGATTGGTTTGAATCAGACAGATGACTGTGACGTTTTTTTTATTTTAAAGGAACAATGAACAAAACCAGCCACCCATGTCGAGTGTGTGTGTGTGTGTGCGGGGGGGTGCTGGGGGGAGGCGGCTACCCAACTCGCGCGCGCTTGCGTGACGCAATGAAACCGTCGACGCCGCCGTCGTCCTCCTCGTCTTCGCTGGCGTTGGCAGCAACCCCTGCCGGCGCACCCACGGCCACCTCCGCGGGCGTGACCAACTGCATGGCACTCTCGAATGTAGTCTCTTCCTCCGTCTGCATCCCGGCCAGTGCCTGCATGTCGGGCATCACAAACGACGACGCGCCGCTGATGTTCGTCTCGACGTCGATGCACAGAACGAGCGGCGTCCGCATCGGCATGGTGTACTTGCCGATTTTGGCGGCAAAGTAGTCGGAAAAAAGATGGACCCCCACAAAACCCTTGTGAATCTTGCCGATGTCTTCGGGCTTGCCCTTCCATTCCTTGCCGTCGCGCCCAATGAACTTGAGGAGGCTGAGACCGGCGTTGGGGTTCGACGCGAAGAATTCGTCGAGCACGTCGCCTTCAAACCCGGTGTCGACGGGCCTGACGTACTTGCCGTTGCTCTTCACAATCTTGTTGGAGGCCTTGAATGTCTTGCGCGGGTTGCCGGCGGAATCTTCGCCGTTCTCACCGATGGGAAGGAACACCTTGCCGCTCTCGACGAGGCGGCCGCAGAACTCGGCAACCTGTGCATCGGTTGGGTTTTTTTGCTTCATCATTTTTCTCACCGCGTGCCCCTTGCACTTAGCCGCCGCCTCGGGCCAGCGATTGTACAGATCGATGAGTTTGTCCGCCCCCACGCCTTCCGTGTGCAGCATTTGCTTCGTGTTGCCGGTCACGCCCTCCTCCATGATCCGTGGACCCACGTATTTCTTCATCACCTCCGCCTCGAACATGATAGAGCAGGCGAACGGGTTGCCCTTGGAATGGATCCGAACCTCTGTGCCCGCCTTGTAGACCGCGGGGATGAGACGCGAGTCGTCGGTCTGCACCCACCTAAGTTCCACATCGGGGGTCAGGGGAATCATGCCGTTCGCTTCGGCGGTCTGGACAAGCAGGTCGGTGCAGGCTGCCAGTTTTTTGGGGCATGTCACCCGCGTGAACACGTGCTTGATCTGGTGGTCGGACATGGTCAAGGGGAGCAGGAGCAGGAGGGGGGGGGGGAGGGGTGTCAGCGCCGTGCGTGGCGTTGTTGTGGCGCCCGGACAGCCCCCTCGTCGCGTTCTGCGCCCCACGTCGTCGGTGTCCATGTGCGCCTGGGTGCACCTTCGGGGAATCCGTGCAGGCGTGGTGGCTGGGCGACAGTCTGTTTTGACAAAAAATGTTTTGTTTTACGATTTGTTTTGTGAACACCAAACAACGCCCGTTTCTCCTCCTGTAAAAAAAGTGTAGAGGTGTTTAAGGTGTTTCTGGAGTGGACGGGAGGCCACCTTCTCTGTGTTTGTAATGGAGTCGGGCCTAGGGTGGCCTCTCAGGAGGTCTCTTGCTCACCCACATAGGCACCACAGAGAAGGCGGCCTCCCGTCCACTCCAGAATCGCGATTTTGCGTGGGTACCCTCGGCACCCCCGGCCGAACCGGACAAAATGTTTTGTTTTACGATTTGTTTTGTGAACACCAAACAAAGTGCGAGATGGGCACACTCGTGGCAACCCCCCTCCTCCCGTCCACACCAGAATCGCGATTGTGTGTGTGGTGCACACCGATGCACGTGGCGTATTAAGCACCCGTGTTTTGCGAGATGCCAGCGAAGGCAACGACAAATGACAAATGACAAATGACAAATGACAAATGAAACGAAACGAAGAATGGGTGGGTGTGCCACCGCCGTCGTGCTGTGCGTGGCCGTCGTCCTCGCGGCTGCCGCTGTGATGACCCCGCGGCTCATCCGCTCGCGCGCGGCCGGCGAAAAAGGGGTTGTTGTTGACTACGGCGTTTGGACGACCGTCGCATCCGTGCCGGGGGGACACGGCCACCATGTTGAGGGTGTGTGGTCGTCATGTGAGTTTGTGCATGCCGCTGGGGAGAGCGCCGACGTGCACCGGACGGCCGCCACCACGAGCACCCGCACCCCCAGCACCACCCACACCCACGCGGTCGCGGCTGGCCTGTCGCTGGAAAACGTCACGAACATTGTGATCGAGGTTTTGGAGGAGGTCGACGACCACGACCACGGCTGCGTGTTTTGTTTCAAGTTCATGCCTGCGTCCCAAGCCCCCTACGTCGGACGCGAGCACACCCACGCGGGCGACAGCGGCCGGGCACGTGCGCGGCGGGGGAGCGGCGGCGCGCACGCGGTGGTCGCGGGGACCCTGAACGTGACGGGCCGCTGCGCTCATGTGCTCGTCAGCCGGTGTCGTGTGTCGCAGGTGGTGAGTGTTCTTGGCATTGTGCTGGCGGCGTTGGCGGCGAGCGTCCTCGCCGCCGGCTGCGTGGACACGACGGGCGGGCTGGCTGTGGGCACGCTGGCTCAGATGTCGGCGGGTTTCCTGTGGAGCACGTGTGTGATCGTCGACAGCATGTTGGCGGGGTCCGTCTTCGGGGACGGGTGCAGCCTCGACGCGGGCGGAGGCGACCCAAACGTCTCAGCCGCGTACGTGATGCTCTGGGTCAGCGCGGTGGTCGCTCAGCTGGCGGCGTGCTGGCTGGTCTGTGGCGCGTGGCGTCGGCCGGTGTAAAGTGGACATGGCGCGCCA
>MDTF01010392.1_pt1 | contig 11326 bp, 14 predicted proteins | sample 811191 | NCBI WGS metagenome assembly MDTF01 (sample SAMN05326649, study PRJNA326480) | marine metagenome | isolation source: seawater | place: Southern Ocean | collected 2011
TTACATCTGAACCCATTCCTAGAGAAATATCTTCAATATTAATACTTGTTTTCTCACAAAGATTAGCAATTTCATTAATAAAAGTAATTTTAGTTGCTAGAAATGCATTTGAAGCATACTTAATTAATTCTGCACCGCGCCTATTTGTTGTAAAAAATTTTGCACCTTTGTTTATAAGAGGTAAATATAGATTCTTCATTATTTTAAATGAATTTTTTATATTAGAGCCAATAACTATTCTATCAGGGTACCTAAAATCTCTTACTGCCTCACCTTCACGTAAAAATTCTGGATTTGAAATAACAATAAATTTTTTTTTATTTTTCAATATTTTTTCTATTAAATCCCCTGTACCGACTGTAACTGTAGATTTAGTTACAATAATTTTTTTAGTTCTGGAAAATTTTTTTATTTCTTTTGCTACTTTGAAAACATAGCTCAAATCTACAGATGAAGAATTTTTTTTATTAGGTGTTCCAACACATATAAAAATAATATCAGAATTATTTAAAGCTTCAGAAATATTTGAGGTAAAAATTAATCTTTTTGATTTATAGTTTTTCTTTATTAATTCGTTTAAACCTGGTTCATAGATTGGAGACGTACCCATGTTTAAATTTTTAATTATATTTTTATTTTTATCTACACAATAAACAGTATGACCTATATCCGCAAAACATGTCCCACTTACAAGACCCACATAACCGGTTCCAATCATGCATATTTTCATTATTTTTTTTCCTTAGAAATTTCGACAGCTGATTTAATATAGCCATCTAAAGTTCCACAATCTAAATATTTGCCTTTAAATATATTGCCGTAGAATTTTTCACCACTTTTAACTAATTCCTTAATGGCGTCAGTAATGTGTATTTCTTGACCATGACCAAATGGTAAATTTTGTAATTTTTTCATAATTGTCCTAGGTAAAATATAACGACCAATAATAGCATAATTTGAGGGTGCTTTTTCAGAACTAGGTTTTTCTATAAGGTCATCAATAGTAAAATAATTTTTTTTTTTATTTTTAAAAGAAAGAATGCCCCATCTAGAAACTGTTTCTTTTTTTACAGTTTTTGTAGCTATTATCGAACCTTTAGTTTTTTTGTGTAAGGAAATCATTTCTTTAGAACAATTTTTCCTAATTATTAAATCATCAGGAAAAAGTATTAGGAAGTGTGAATGCTTGATATAATTTTTACATTTTAAAATTGCATCACCTGTTCCTTTGGGTTTATTTTGATAGACAAATTTAATCATTTTTTGATATTTCTTTAATCGTTTGAATATTTTGCTTATTCTTTTGTCTTTTTTTTTAGCCAATAAAGTTTTATAAAAATGGTCATTAAAAAAATATTTTCTAATGCTTTCTTTTCTTTTTGATATAACAAATATAAATTCTTTAATACCAGCATCTATACACTCATCAAGAATATGTTCTAAATTAGATTTACCATTTATAGGCAAGAGTTCTTTAGGCAGAATACTAGACAATGGTAAAAGTCTTGTTCCAAAACCAGCTAATGGTATTATTGCTTGCTTTAACATACAATTCTTTTACTTTTAATTGATAATTATTACAAATGAAAATATTTAAAAATAAAAAAGATTTGATAAAGGAAATATCTGGCAAAAAAAATATAGCTTTTGTACCTACCATGGGTTCAATACATAGGGGTCATTTAAGCCTGATTAAAAAAGCTAAGAAAAAAACAAAAAATGTCTTAGTTTCTATATTCGTAAATCCAAAACAGTTTAATTCAAATTTTGATTTTCAAAAATACCCACGAAATATATATAGGGATATTGACCTTTTAAAAAAAATAAAGATAAAATATCTTTATTTGCCGGTTTTCAAAGATATCTACTCTTTCCGACCAAAAATAATTGTATTTTTAGATGAGTTTTCCAAGGAACTTTGTGGAAAGTTTAGACCTCTACATTTCAAGGGTGTTATCAATGTAGTTAATCGGTTTTTAGAAATAATTAAACCACGTTGGATATTTTTAGGTGCTAAAGATTTTCAACAGCTGTCTATAATAAAAAAACATATAAATAAAAATAAAATAAAAACTAAGATTATATCGTGCACAACTATAAGAGAGAAAAATGGAACTGCTTTATCTTCAAGAAATACTAAATTAAAAAAAAAACAATTAGAAATAACTGGAAAAATTTATAAATATCTTAAGCGTAATAAAAAAATTATACTTTTTAAACATTTAAAAAAAAAAAAACGAGAAATTATAGATAAAATAATTTTAATAGGAGCCAAAAAAATAGATTACTTGGAATGCTTAAATCTAAAAACACTCAAAACAGCTAAAGGGGTTAAGGAAAATTATAATATTTTTATTGCATACTATATTGATAAAACTAGATTAATTGATAATTTATAGAAATACTAAAGATCCAATACCCAAGAATGATAGGAAACCAATTACATCGGTTACAGTAGTAACAAAAACACTTGAAGCGAGTGCAGGATCAATATTCATTTTCTTTAATGTTACAGGTATTAGTATTCCAAATAAACCTGCAACAATCATGTTTAAAACCATTGACGCAGCTATAATAATTGATAAATCAAATTGTTTAAACCATAATTGAACAATTACTCCTGTAATTATAGCAAAAATAATTCCATTTAATACACCGATAAAAAATTCCTTAGTTATAATCTTATTTATATTGCTGCTAGATAATTCCTTAGTTGCAATTGCCCTAATAGTAACAGCAAGAGTCTGCATACCTGCGTTGCCGCCCATAGAAGCAACAATTGGCATTAAAAAAGCTAGAGCGACGACTTTTTCGATTTCTGCACCAAAAATACTTATAACCCAAGAAGCAAGCAAGGCAGTTGCTAGGTTAACAAGTAACCAGTTAAATCTTCTTTTAGTTTTAACAAAAACAGAATCAGTAATTTCTTCGTTACCTACACCAGCAAGTCTCAATACATCTTCTTCGGCTTCCTCTTGAACAACCGTAACAATATCATCTGCGGTAATCATGCCAACTAATTTATTATTTTTATTTATAACACCCGCTGATACTAAATTATAATTTTCAAATGCTTGCCCCACCTCTTCTTTGTCCATGTTGACAGAAATAAGTACAGGCATTTCTCTCATAATCAAATCCATTTTTGAATCTCTTGAGGTTCTTAGCACTCTTGAAGATGGCACAGTACCAATTGGTTTAAATTCATTATCCACTATAAAAATTTCTAAAAATTCTTGTGGCAAATCTTTGCTTTCTCTTAAATAATCAATAGTTTGACCAACAGTCCAATTGCTTGGTATGGCAGTGAATTCTCGTTGCATAATTCGTGCAGCTGAATCTTCTGGATAACTAAGCCCTTCCTCTAAAAGAAATCTATCTTTAGGAGGTAATTTATCTAAAATTAGATTCTTCTTTTCTAATTCTAAATTTTCTAAAATTGAAACAGCATCATCTGACTCTAGTCTTTTGATAATATTTGATATTGAGTCAATTGAAAGAAGTTGTAAAACCTCGCTTTGTATAGACTCATTCAATTCTATAAAAATTTCAGGTGCTATATTAACAGATTCTATTTTTATTAATTTTACACGTGTTTCGTAAGATAAATTTTCTATTAAATTTGCAACATCAGATGGATGTAAATCTTTTAGTGTCTGATTTATAAATTGAAGATCGCTAATATTAATTTTTTCGCTAAAAATTGTAATAAAATTTTTATTAAAATCTAAGTTTACTTTCTTATTTCCTATAGACTTTATTAAACTCATAAATACTCCTATTACATTATTTGTGAGACTATTAGATTATCTGGTGGTAAAATTCAAACTAAAATGACTTTAGAAGTAAAAATTAGCAAGAAACTAGTCCCATATAAAACAGCTTTTTCATATCTTAGAAAAAGAGTTGAATTGGTTAAAAATTCAAAAGGAAATGAATTGGTGTGGATACTAGAACACCCTCTAACGTTTACTAGTGGAATAAGGTCTAAAGAAAATGAAATTTTAGACAAAAAAATTAAAATAATTAAAACAAATAGAGGTGGAAAAATTACTCTACATAGTCCAGGACAAAAAATTGTTTATTTTGTTTTAAATTTAAACAAAAGAAGAAAAGATATCAAAAATTTAATAAAACAAATTGAATTAAGTATTATTGACTTTATTAGATTATACAAAATTGAAAGTTACGCAGATAAAGAAAAAATTGGAATTTGGGTCAAAGACAAAAAAATTGCAGCAATAGGAATACGTGTCAGTGCATGGGTTGCGTACCATGGATTCTCTATAAATATAAAAAATAATTTAAATTATTATAAAAAAATAATTCCTTGTGGTTTAAATAATAAAAAAATTACATCCCTAAAAATTGAGACTAAGTATCAAATTTTAGATAAGGAAAATAAATTAAAAGACATATTTTTAAAAAAATTAAAAAATATTTAAATCTTTTTTAATAAGAAAATCTTTAAATTCCTTATTAAAATCTGCTCTAAAATTATATTTTACGTTGTTAATCATAAATTTAATCTCGTAAGCGTGTAACATTAAGTTTTTACTTTTAATAAAATCTTTGCCTCTTTTGACGTAGTATTTATCATCACCGATTATCGAGTTCCCTATGTTGTACAATTGTTTTCTAAGTTGATGTTTTCTTCCTGTGATAGGTCTTAATTCTAATAAAGAATATTCGGAGTTAGTCTTCAAAATTTTAATATAAGATATTGCTTTTTGAACAATCTTTCTTTCTTTTTCATATAAAACTAATTCATCTTCTAAAACTTTTATATCTTTAGAAACTTCCCCATATACTACAGCTAAATATGTTTTGTGAATTTTTCTTATACGAAATAGTGAAGTAAAAAGTTGAGCGTACTCTCTAGTTTTAGCAACAATTAAAATACCTGAAGTTTCTTTATCAAGCCTATGAACTATAAACGGTTTTGAATCTTCAAAATATTTTGTTTCTCTTAAAGTATCTACTACATTTTTAAAAGATTTAGTGCCAGATTGAACTGCTATACCTGCTGGCTTGTTTATAACTATAAAATTTTCATTATTTTCTATAATAAAATCATCGTATTTATCTCTTTCAGTGTTAGATGGAATATATTGTGTAATTAAATTTTTTTCACTTTTTTTTACTTTTTCAATATTAAAAATTTCAATTATATCTTTTTCTTGAACACGATATGAGCTTTTAGTTTTTTTACCATTAACTTTTGCTTGGTTTTTTCTTATAATTTTTTCAATTAAACCTTGTGGAATATCTAATACTTTATTTTTAAACCAACGATCAAAACGAGTATTATGAAAGTCTTTCTCTACCTCAAACTTTTTGATCATAGGAAAAATATAGTAAGAAAATTATTTTGTAGTAGCAACTGGTGCGTTAATTTTTTCTTTATTTTCAACTTTTTTTGGTTTGTCAACTTTCTTAGCTTCTATATCTCTATCCACTAACTCAATTATAGCTAGAGGAGCATCGTCACCATATCTAAAACCAGCTTTCAAAACTCTAGAGTAACCCCCTTGTCTTTTTTCGTATCTAGTAGACAAAATGTCAAAAACTTTAATTACAGAGCTCTTGTCCTGTAGTTTTGAAAACAATCTTTTTTTATTACTTAAGTTATTTTTTTTTTCCTATGGTAATAACTTTGTCAATAAGTGGCTTTAACTCTTTTGCTTTTGGTAATGTTGTTGTTATTTGCTCATACTTAATTAATGAATTAAGCATGTTTTGAAACAAAGCTTTCCTATGCTCCGCGGTTCTGTTTAATTTTCTATGTCCTAAACCGTGTCTCATAATTTAATAGTTGTTTTCTTCCAATTTTTTTGACATTTCCGCTATATTATCTGGCGGCCAATTCGGTATCTCCATACCTAGATATAAAGACATAGTGCTGAGAACTTCTTTAATTTCATTCAGAGACTTTCTCCCAAAATTTGGCGTTCTTAGCATTTCTGGTTCAGTTTTTTGAACTAGATCACCAATATAAATTATGTTATCATTTTTTAGACAGTTCATTGATCGTACGGAAAGTTCAAGCTCTTCTACTCTTTTTAATAGATTTTTATTAAATTCAGGTTCTGTTGATTTAACTTCTTTGACAACTTCTTGAGGATCGTCAAAATTAACAAACATAGCAAGTTGGTCTTGAAATATTCTCGCTGCATAAGCGATTGAATCTTCAGCATTAACTGTTCCATTTGTTTCGATATTCATAGTTAACTTGTCATAATCTAAGGCACTCCCAGCTCGAGTATTCTCTACAGTATACGAAACTTTTTTGACTGGGCTAAACAGTGAATCTACAGCAATTAATCCTAATGGACTGTCTTCTCCTTTATTTTTGGTTGAAGGAACATATCCTTTTCCAGTATTAACTATTAATTCCATGTGAAAATTAGTTTTTTCATCTAAATTACATATAACTTGTTCAGGATTCAAAATTTCCATTTCAGCAGGTAAGATTATATCTTTTGCTTTTACTTCTTTGGGGCCTTTCACATCTAATATTATTTTTTTAGGTGAATTGACGGCAGACTTAATCGCCAAATTTTTAACATTTAAAACTATATCTGTAACATCTTCCCTAACACCTTTAATGGAAGAGAACTCATGAAGAACTCCATCTATTTGGATTGCGGTCACGGCGGCTCCTTGAATTGAAGATAGCAGTATTCTTCTTAAAGCATTTCCAAGCGTTTGACCAAAACCTTTTTCTAGTGGCTCTGCTATAACACTTGCTGTAGACTTATCTTCATTGCTAGTAATTTCTAGTTTATTTGGTTTTGTTAAGGCTTTCCAATTTTTGTCGATAACATTATTCGCTGTTTGCATTATACTCTCCTTCTTTTAGGTGGCCTTGTGCCATTATGAGGCATAGGTGTTGTGTCTTTAATTGATGTAATTTTAAATCCTTTAGATTGAAATGCTCTTAGTGCAGTTTCTCTTCCCGAACCAGGCCCTTTAACTTCTACAGATAGAGTTCTCAATCCTTGTTCAAATGCTTTCCCGCCCGCATCATCAGCTGCAACTTGCGCGGCATAAGGAGTTGATTTTCTAGATCCCTTAAACCCTTTAGCACCAGCAGATGACCATGCAATAACGTTTCCACTTTCATCCGCAATAGAAATGATTGTGTTATTAAAAGTTGAGTAGACATACGCAATACCGGAAATAATATTTCTTTTAAATTTTTTCTTTTTTTTGAAAGAAGAGACTTTTGCAGAAGTTTTTACTACTTTTGCAGGTTCAGCTTTAATATTTTTAGTCTCTTTTTTGTCTTCAATTTTTTTATTCATAGATTTTAATTATTTTTTTAATGGTGTAAGTTTTTTACCAGCAATTGCTATAGCTTTACCTTTTCTTGTTCTAGCGTTACTGTGCGTACGCTGCCCTCTTACAGGCAATTTTTTTTTATGACGCGTCCCTCTATATGTAACTAAATCAACTAATCTTTTTATGTTTAAAGAAATTTCTCTTCTTAAGTCCCCTTCAACTTTGTGATTTTTGTTAATATACTCTGTAATTTTTAGAACTTGATCTTCCGTTAAATTGTTAACTCTTACATCTTGAGGAATGCTAAGTTTTTCACAAATTAACTTTGAAGAATGCAGACCTATACCATGTATATAAGTAAGTCCTATGCTTACAATTTTATTCGGAGGAATGTTAATTCCGGCTATTCGGGCCATAGTTTATTGGGTATAAGTTTTAAAAGCGTATTTATATTGCGTTATTTTATAAAGTCAACCCTCTATAACGTTCAAATAGACGCTTATTTCACTGTAAATATCGTCAATACTTGCTTCACCATTTATATCTTTTACTAAATCCATTTTATTATAATAACCTAATACTGGTTCAGTAGATTCTTCATAAGTTTCAAATCTTTTAATTGCTATATCAACATTGTCATCTTCTCTTTTTTTTAAGAATTCTTTTTGACAGCATGTAGAGTTGGCTTTAGGTGGGTTGAAAAAATCATTATATGTACTTCCACATCTTGAACACACTGTCCTACCTGTAATTCTTTTTTTAATTACATCTAGTGTAACTTTTAATCTTATAACAAGATCAATTTTTTGATTATACTTAAGAAGAGTTTTATTTAAGTTTTCTGTTTGTGCTAAGTTCCTCGGGTATCCATCGAAGATAATTCGATTTTTATAATCTTCATTTGAAATAATATTTTCAATCAAACTATTAATGATTTGGTCAGAAACAAGAGAACCTGAATTAACTATAGATTTTATTTTAATTCCTAAAGGTGTTTTTTTTTTTATTTCTTCTCTTAACAAATCACCTGTAGATAGTTTAAATAAATTATATTTTTTTTCGATAAACTCTGATTGTGTACCTTTGCCAGCTCCAGGAGGTCCAAATATAATAACATTCATTTTTGGTTTTTTTACTTACCAAATTTTGTTTTTTTTATTAATGACTCATACTGTGAACTCATTAATCTTGTTTGCACTTGAGTAACTGTATCCATCGCAACAACTACTACAATTAAAATAGAAGTGCCGCCTAAATAAAAAGGTATCGGATATTTTGAAATCAAAAACTCTGGCAGCAAACAAACAAAAGTTAAATAGATAGAGCCTATTGTAGTTAATCTTATTAAAATAGTTTCAATATATTCCGCAGATCTCTCACCAGGTCTAATACCAGGAATATAACCTCCGTATTTTCTTAAATTTTCTGCTGTTTCTTTGGGGTTAAATACAATTGAAGTATAAAAAAAAGAAAAGAAAATAATCCCTGAAGCGTAGAGCAACATGTAAAGTGGTTGACCCTGTGTAAACATAGAAGAGATGCTTAAAAATGTTTCAGAATCTGAAAATCCAAAGTTTGATAACGTTACTGGCAGTAACAGCAGAGCTGATGCAAAAATCGCTGGTATTACTCCTGCTGTATTAATTTTTAATGGCAAATGAGAGGACTCACCACCATATACTTTGTTACCCATTTGTCTTTTCGGGTAGTTTATTAAAATTTTTCTCATTGCTCTCTCAAAAAAAACTATAAAAAGAACAGTAAAAATAACTAGTATGAAAATTATTATAATGAGCGTCGCTGATAGTGCGCCCGTACGGCCTAATTCAAAAGTTGACGCTAAAGCTCTTGGTATTTCTGCAACAATACCTGAGAATATTATTAAAGATATTCCGTTACCAACTCCTCTTAAAGTTATCTGTTCACCTAACCACATCAAAAATGTAGTTCCTGCTACAAGAGATATAGTTGTTGTTAGTCTAAAAGAAGTGCCTGGATCTAGCACGAGTGAACCAGCATTTTCTAAACCAACTGAAACCCCATAACCTTGTAAAATAGCTATAAATACCGTGCCATATCTAGTTAGTTGTGTAATCTGTTTTCTACCTACTTCGCCTTGCTCTTTTAAATTTTTAAAATAATCTGATACACCTGTTAATAATTGAATAATAATTGAAGCTGATATGTAAGGCATAATTCCAAGAGCAAAAATTGCCATACGGGTAACTGCACCACCTGAGAAAACATTGAACATACCAAGAAGACCTTTTTGAGAATCACCCATAACTTGAGTTAACGCTTGAGGGTCAATTCCAGCTAGGGGAACGTATGTTCCAAGTCGATAGACAATTAAAATAGCAATAGTAAAAAAAATTCTACTTTTAAGATCGTTGGCTTTTGCAAAAGCACCTTGATTAATATTTTCGTTAGACATTAAGTTTTTCTATTTTTTAAGAACATCAAGAGTTTCGCTCTCTTTTTTAGGCTTAGCTTTGGCTTGATATTTTTTAAGAATGTTAAGGGTTCCACCACTTTTTTCTATTTTAGTTTGAGCTTGTTTTGATGCGAAATTTACAGTTATAGTGACTTTATTTTTTAAGTTACCATCGCCCAATATTTTTAATTTAAGATATTTTTTATTAATTATTTTTTTTTCCTGTAAAAGCTTTAGATCAATAGGAGCACTTAGGTCTATTTTTTTGTTATCATGAAATTTTTGAAGATGAGATAGGTTAATAATAGCTGTATTTTTTACAAACATGGACTTAAAGCCTCTTTTAGGTAACCGTCTATATAAAGGTGTTTGCCCACCTTCAAATGCTTTTATAGCAACACCCGATCTTGATTTTTGTCCTTTTATACCCCGTCCTCCAGTTTTTCCTTTACCGGAACCTATTCCACGACCAGGTCTAATTTTTTTAGAATTTGTTTTTACTAAAGTATTTAATCTCATTTTGTATTTTCTCTTTTAGAAATTATTTCTGAAATTTTCTTTCCACGCATCGAAGATAATAATTTTGGTGAACGTTGTGCTAATAAAGCATTGACAGAAGCTTTTACCATATTATGAGGATTTGCAGATCCAAGCGATTTAGCGACTACATCTTGTATGCCAAGAACGTCACAAACTGCTCTTATAGGACCGCCAGCAATAATGCCTGTTCCTGCTGGAGCTGATCTTAATAAAACTTTACCTGAACCATTTCTTCCTCTTACGTCATGATGTAAGGTTCTTCCATCTTTGAGTGAAATCTTAACTAAATTTCTTATAGCATCTTGAGTAGCTTTTTTGATGGCATCTGGAACTTGTTTTGATTTTCCTTGACCTATTCCAATTGAACCTTTTTCATTACCAACAACCATTAGTGCTGCGAAACCAAATCTTCTTCCACCTTTTACAACTTTTGTAATTCTATTTATTCCAACTAACCGTTCTTTATATTCACTTTTTTTTCTCTGCCATTCAGCCATTTAAAACTCCATTCCATTTTTTCTTAATGAGTCAGCAAATGTTTTAATTCTTCCGTGATATTTGTATGGTCCACGATCAAAATAAACTTTAGTAATTTTTTTTTCTGCAGCTCTTTTTGCTAGAATTTCTCCCATTAAAGCTGACGTTTCCATTTTTTTCTTTTTATTAGATTTTACCTCTTTTTCTATAGAGGATGCTGATACAAGTGTTTTTTTTTCTTTATCATCTATAATCTGAGCAGAAATATTTTTTAGAGATTTAAACACTGATACTCTATATCTATTAACAGCTACAGTTTTTAATTTTCTTCTATTTCTAAGTTCTCTTTTTTTTGAATTGATTATTTTTTTCATGTTATTTTTTCTTACCTTCTTTTCTAAGAACGTATTGACCTCTTTCTTTGATGCCTTTACCTTTGTATGGCTCAACAGGTTTAAATGTTTTAATGTCAGAAGCAACTTTTGACACTATCTCTTTGTCAACACCAGTAATTGTTATAATAGTTTGTTTTTCAACCGCTATTTTAACTTCTTTTGGAATTTTAAAATTAATATCGTGGCTAAAACCTAA
>MDTF01006743.1_pt1 | contig 11324 bp, 2 predicted proteins | sample 811191 | NCBI WGS metagenome assembly MDTF01 (sample SAMN05326649, study PRJNA326480) | marine metagenome | isolation source: seawater | place: Southern Ocean | collected 2011
CAATTCCTTTTGTTTTGATCATTTTGTTTGTATCCAGGACAACACCACTTCTTGTGCTGACTTCACCATTAAATCTCATTGTGTTTGTATCCTCCTGAACAATTGTTGATGTCATGGTTGAAAAAGGATACCGCGTGTCTTTGATCAAATCTGTTTCAATCCAAGGACCCGTCGAATTTCCCTGCGTGTACACCAGCTCTGGACGAAACATCTCCATTCGCAAGCCGTCAACAACAACAAAAGTGTTAATCTCGCGAGTGACGCCTACTGGGAGAGCAACATCATTTCGAATAGAAATTTTAGCCATGCTTCCCTCCGTGTAACGATACGTTCCCACTTTGACCCACTGACCATGTTTGCTGGTTTGATCTGTCATTTCGTTTGAGACACCATCATCGTGCTCAATTCGAATGGGAATATTTGCTGTATGCTTGTACTGAGTTTGTGACACGGTGAAACGTGGCCACTTTAAAAAGATATCGTACCAACCACTCTTACCAATATTTTGATTAAAAGTGGCAACACTGGTACCAATTTCAGAATCGGTGGTTGGCACGTACAGCACATTAGACCCTTCTGGCAGAACATCAAATGTAGGCGTCGATGTGGATGAAAGTGCAGCACCAGTGACTGAATCGATAGCACTGGGTTTCCAACCACCTTCAGTGACGCAAGCAGCGAGATTATCATGACATGTAGTACGGACTGTGTAATCCTTGTAGTGAACTTCACCAGGAATTAACTCACGAAACAAGCGCGTGGCCTTGATTCCCAGTGATGTAGATGGCAGCACAGGATGTACCCACTCAGAGTAAATGGTACCACCTGTTGTCTTCGTTTGATCAGACGTTGGATTTGGTGACTTTGTTGGTGTTACGGGACGTGTCGTAAATGCATGGATCGTTTCACTTGTCGTGCTCTCTCCGACGCAGGCGACGGCAACGTTGACCGATTGAATCTTGAGCGTGTACGAAGACAGCGACGGCAAATCACTCACCGTTTCCAGACGTGCCTCAGCATCACTGGTACTCCACTCACGATAGATGTGTGCGCTCGAAGGACTGGTGCCCGTCAGCGTGAGCTTGTAGTTGGCCATTGGAACAGCACCCGTGTCCATCGGTGCATCCCAAGTAACCATGAAGGCGTCTCCAGTCCTGTCAACAATTCTTCCGTTGTTTGGTTTCATGGGTGCAAAGCCCTTATCACAGACGACTACGAGTGGCTCGGAAGCAGGTGAGTAGTTGGGATTCATGCTGTTGCGGCAGCGTACCGTAACTTCGTAGATGACTGAGAGCTGGAGCTTTCCTGTCAATCTTAGATCATACTCTTGGAGTGGTGACTCCTTGGGACCACCCTTGGCACCGTTCAAACCTTCGAACGCAACAAAGGAGTTGACATTTGATTTGACAACGACTTGGCACTGACTAATGGGTGCACCACCCGTGTTCACAGAGTTTCTCCATCGCACAATTTTTGCATCACCAGTACCAAATGCTGCATTTCCCTCAATCTCTTTTAAATTACCGGGTGCACCTGGTGCCGTTGCCATTGTTGTACTAATACGATATATTGGTGAGAGACTACTGAGAATGTCAATCAGTTCACGACGATCGTGCGTCTGCATGACAAAGTAGTAAGGAGTAGAGAGCTCCAACGATTGCCCGTCAATATCCTTGTTGACCTGAAGAATTCCGTTGTTTGATCCAATCTGAGCAATTTTGCCGTATCTGCTTGAATCCAACAACGAGCCCGTGGACTCTGATTCCACGTTGCAACGGAACTCGTTCGACGAAGACCAAGTTGGTATATTTTTAGTACCATTGCCGTATCTCAATTTTAATGCTTTGTAATTTTTTTGTATTTCAGACAGTGACAGATCCACATCTTTGTAGACATGAACAGCACCCAAACGAAATCCAAATCTGGGAAGTACGTTCCTCCTGCCTGCATCACCACCACCCATAAACATAGACATTTTTCCATTGGCACATGATCGATGTGCTGGCGTAGATCCCTCAGCACCAAGATTGCAGACGCTGAAACCGTAACTACTTCCAATAGTGGCGCACCACGAACTGCTCCCTGATTTTGTCCATATTTGAAATCGATCAAAACCCCACCAGCCATATTGAGCTGCTGCAGATGTACCAGAGTTTAATTTAATCACTACTGAATCTTTTGCGTGGTTCACATTCAAGCTGACTTGGTAGTAACATGCATGTTTGCTGCTATCACCGTCTGGTCTCCAAATCAAACGTTCGTAACCAGTAAATTGTGTCGTACCACGCAAACAATTTGTTTCTCGTGTTTTCTCCCACACTTTGACACCATCAATTTCAACTGAGGCAGTAGTAGGCTGCTTGTCAACAAGCCAAAATCTTAATGTAACTCTCAGCTGCGTGTGTCCCTCCAAATTCGAAAATGTTTTTTCTGTGCTTGGTATGCCACTTCCAAAAGGTCCATGAAGTTGTCGACACGATGCTGGTGTCGTGTCATCGCAGTGAGAAGAATCAGAATACTGATGAGTGACATCGTTATCAAAATCTGTGCTTGCAAATTTCATGACAGTAGCATCTGACCATCCTGTGGTCTTCACCTTGTCAAATGCAGTAGAACGGTCGTTGTCATCGTAGTGCAACATCCATCGTGTGTTTTGACACTTGGTCTCTCCAACATTACCATTCGAATCTACGCATGGTCTTCCGTCTTCGGCTCTTCGATAGTCACCACGATACTTCCGCCATTTCTTAGAAGGCGTCACAAAAGTTCTTGGAGCAGTAACAAACGTGGTCGTTCCTGCTCTCATCAACGCCACCACATTTCCACTTAGCGGTGACATGCAGGATTTTCTAGTTGTTGCTTGTCCATTTTTGTAGATATCTGTGATGTGGACCTGAAGACCATGCCCCATGTTTTTCGTTCCCTTTTGCGCCATCACTGTTGTCACATGCATCCAAGGCATGGTGTTGATGCTGGCGAAATCAATGACTTGATCTTCAAACACCATCAAGTTAGCAGAGCCCTCTCTGGCAATAGCAGACGTGCTCGTGTCGTATTCACTGGTTAGCAAGTGACCACTGTTGATGCCATTGAATGCTGGTGTACCTGGTGTGCCTCCGTTTGATGTTGCCATACTGTGATGGAAACGATTGACTGGAAGGTAGTGGTACGCACCAAGCAATGTTGAATCATCATTTTTCCGGTATCGGATACCTGAGTTAAGAGAAACGCATTGTCCACTGGGAAACAACGTAGTAGATGATTTCCACTCACACTTTCCCTTTCCACTTGAGACTAGGATTCCACTTCTCATGCCAGACCAACTATTCCATGTTTGTGGATAAATACGAACGTATCTGACCGTTACAGGAGAGTTAAACAAAGCATCAACTTTCGTGTTTGAGTCATCATTTCCAGTATATTTCTTACCAGAATCAACGTCAGTCCAAGTGGCTCCATCTTTAGACACTTTCACTGAGTACGTTTTGACCCAGTAAGAACCTTCTAGACTACCTTGAGTGCGCACACCCAACACGTCTTGGTTGGATCCAAGGTCCCACTGCCACCAATCATTCCCTGCTGAACCAGAAGTTGGGGTGAACCACTCATCACTGTCATCAAGCTTTCCGTTTCCCCCAGATCCGCTACCGATATTCACATTATCATATGTGCCGCTAGCATCGGCAGCAGAATACTCTGGAACTAAGACTTGATCATCTGTACACCTGCTTTGATCAGGAGTTCCATCCGACTGACGAACATCACAATCTTGATGTGCATCTTTTGTGAATGGGACAGTAGCAGAGACATGAAATCGTACCGAGTGGATTCCAGCATTGGCAAGAACAACGTTTTGACACGACTCACTCTCTCCTTTTATCACATCGACCACCGACTCCCACTCGCCGACAGGCTTGAGAAGAATTTGAATTGATTTGACATCTTTGCTGTCATGCGTGGACCATTCTGTTGTCGTCCAAGCAGGTCCATTTTGACCGCTCACTCCATATTGACCGTTCAAATTTGACAGCCCATTGCAGTCACTGCTGTACCACCAGCCACCTTTCCGTGTGGTGGCACACGACATTTCTGTGTCCTTGCAATGGAAACGACGTCCGACACTTTTTCTTAATCCGTCACCAAGATCTCCACCCAAATAAATACCAAGAGTTTTCAATTGATAATCCTCACTACTCTGATCAATTTCAACATGGTCGTACGCAGCATGAAGACATAGTCCATCCGTTTTGCACAGTTCAATCCGCATCTGCATGCGCTGCGCTGCTGCTCCCCCTGTCAAACCAGCAAAATTTTTCAAACCCAACCATTGATTCCCTTCTTCGCCGATTAGATTCTCACCGGCGCCACCGTCAAATCCATTCTCATACTCCAACCATGTTCGATCAAAAGCAACAGAACTATCCACGCGTCGCTGCACTACTGTCCATGGACCACCAGGCGTATCAAAATCACAGCGAACAGAAAACGAAGGATTTCCATCAGCACCATCCGGATCAACAGTGTACTTGCCTGAGATTGAAGTTGGTCCGTACAATGCGTGAACGTCCGTGCAATGTCTCGGTACTACGTCACTGCTCCCTTTTAAAAACTCAACACTTTTCTGTCCATAAGGACCTGGATGCAACGCACCACCCTTGGTGACCATCTCCATGCCAACATAGTTATAACCAGAGTCAACAGCAGCACAGAACGAGTATGTTCCTGCGGAAGGAATGTCATACGTCCCGTAGTACCGAGCAATGTAGCTGTCTCCTGGTTTTAATTGACCACCAAGAACTTTTGGCACTCGAGGAAGATGATCGTCGTGAATCGTTTGATCGGGTGAGACACCATAAAAATTGGACGAGTCCACGGGGCCCTCGTTGATTGTCTCTGTCATAATTAAGTCTCCCTCTAGCGTGACTGCAGCAACTTCGACGGCACGGCCAACTCGATCAACCCATCGAATGCTCCGGAGTCTTGCGCGTGGCTGTGACGCAAGATTCTCAGTACGAAAAGTCACGCCGGCAAAAAGTGGAAACTTTGTAATAGTTCTTGCTGAAATTTTTTGGACAGCACCATTGACGACAAACTCAACACGATGATCACTACGAACACGCAGCTGAAGGAGCGCGTCGCCACTGCCAGCAAGAGTGCCCACGGGCAGACCATTTTCAATCATCTCCAGAGTGCTCCCATCCATTCTCACACCAAATTCTAAATCTGTCCAACTCCTCACGTTGGCGTCACCAGGACGTGCAGTGAAACCAAACGCTTTATGAGCAGAGGTTCGTGTTGCACGCCACTCGATGCCCACCGCAAATCCCTTGGCTGAGCAGATTCCCTCCTTTGTCACAGCACCACTGCACCAACTCTCCAGCGCACATGTTGATGCGCACTCGCTCGTTTCATCGTAAGAAATCTCATCGTCGTCCAGACCTTTACTCGCACACACTCTTTCAATCCAAGACAGACGTCTGGTTCGAAGGCAACCAGGTGACTGTCCCGTCTGCGTTGGATGCGCACCAGTGCTAAGTTTGACCCACGACGAGATTGTCGTGCTTGAGGTGCCACTGCCAGTCTTTTCGTGGCATGGATCAATACCACCCAGCTCAAGACGCGTGTGCTCTCCACTGCCAATGTGACGCTGACCCATTTGGAAGACGCCAGAGGAGAGAGATCGAAAGGATCGAAGCGGTGATGAGATCTCACCCTGATGAAAACTAGAGCATTTGTTGTTGTTGTTCACGTCGCACTGCTCAAGTCGAGCCACCATTCCCTCCATTCCAGCACCTGAAAGTGCATCACTCAGAGTCAAGTGCAGCGAGGAGATCTCTGCCTCCGACAACGCAACGTCGTACAGCGACATGGAGCGAAAGTAGCCACGATAATTAATGGTGTCGGAGAAGTATCCTGGACCCATAAAACTTTTCAACTCGTACTTTGGAGACAGCTCGCGTGTAAACGAAGAGCCACGAGAACCATCCATGAACAACACCAGAGTCTTGGCCACGTGGTCGTGCGCAAGTGCAACGTGATGCCATCCAATGGATAACGACGACCACAGCGGATCATCGAGACCACTCCATATTACGTCGTCCTGGTTGGGCTGTTCAAACGATCCACCACCTGCTCCGACGGATCCTCCTCCCATAACGGTCACGAAGCGTCCGGTATTACCGTCGAGTGCTAGCACTGCATGAGAGCTAGGATCTACAACTCCATCACTTAAGAGATGCATTGTGCTCCCCGTAATGGGACCACCACTCTGGTACAACCATGCAACGAATGTGAATCCTTTGTTTCCTACGTACCCTGACATCTCACTGTCAACACTCAGTCGAACACCAGTATCTCTCGTTCCCTCGCCAATGTCTTTGAAGTATCGAGTCCCAGGCGCAACACCTCCCAGCTCTGTCGTTGCTCCCGAGTAAGTGACATACTTGGGAGCATCTGCGTGCACCGCACAATTCTGTACACTCCCTGATGCGGCATCGACGTCTACCAGTTTGTTCTCTCGTGTGCGTACGCCGCTGCTCAGTGTAGAAGAAATCGTAGCATGCGCTCGATGAATCGATGTCAAATGATGATTGAAGTCACGACCGTAGGAGGAGACGAGAGAAGGATCAAAGGATCGCACTAACCCACGCACAGAAACTCCTGGAAGCGTCTCCGCAAAGGTTGGTTTGGACTGTATGGACGAAGAAGAAGATGACCGTAGCGTACGATTGAGATCATCCATGTTCTTACTCATGTACACGCTGAACTCAAGACTAGAGGCAGACACACCTCCGTTGTCGAACAGTGGTGTCGTTTGAAGTCCGAGCTCGATTTGCCCACCTTGAGGACGCACCAAATTGAGTGTTGGAGCATCCGGCACGCCCATGGCAGACGTGCCAACTTTCAGACCAGACAAAGTCGTCGTGCTACCACTCGTGTCTGATGCCGTAATGTCAATGCTAAAGTCAGATCTTGCTCGGAGTGCGCCGATACCGACGCTGACGAACGGATCAAAGTAACCGTCATCCAAACATATCGCCATGCTGAAGATGACATCCTCTCCAGGAGTATCGTAGGAATAGTCCTGCGAAGAGCACGAGGGATGACTCCCCTTGGCCGCACCAAAAGTATTTTCCGCGTAGTTTCGAAGAACTTGATCATGCACATCAGATCGAAACAGTTGGTCGACGTAGTCGCTGTTTGATGCGCCCGATGACAGTACCTTGGCAGCACGATCGTAGGCGCGGACGACACGAGCGTCACGGGAGAGAAGAGAGGAGGACTCGTCGTCATCGCAAATTCTTGGCCACGAAGTAGTAGAGCGCGTCGCGTCCTCAGTGTACAGCTGAATCTGCGCGAGCTGGACAACGTTGCCACTATTTGCTACCTTGTGAATACGAAGTCGCCACCCATACGAGTGTGTCATACTGCCAGTCGGCACAGCAAAGTATCGGGTCTCTCCCAAAGACCAGTCACTCCCACCAACATCCTTTGCAGTGTGAGTGTCGTCAATGGTCACCCAACTTCCAATGCGCGACTCCTGCGCTTCCAGTGACCATCGGATTGGCATGCCATCTAAAATATTTGCAGTGCCAGCACTTGGTGCTGTGAGTGAGTAGGACATGATGCGACTCTTTGTTGGCAGCATTACTACAACCCACTCGTCCTTGTCCTCGCCACTTCCTCCACTTCCAATCCTCTGATTGGTCGATCTCCAATCCGATTTTAATTCGTTTGTCAACGGTGCATCGAACAGTGAGCAAGCAGTACCCCACGCTGTCTCTCTGGAAGAAACAGAGAGACGGACTCCGTATTGCTCCTGCGCATCCTCGGCACAGTCACCATTTGTTACCACGTCAATGGCTGGCACCAAACCACCAAATAAAAATCGATTCGTGTTCAATCTTGATCGTCCCATTTGATTAGACTTTTGAATTTCAAATTGTTTCGTACCATCAAGAAGAACGTTCGTATTAAATGGTAAACGTCCTTTATTAATGTTTGATGAAGAAGAGGATGAGGAGGAAGACGATAACCATTGAATTTGTGGAGAAACAGCTTTAGAATTGGTGTGCTGGTATCCAAAACCAAAGGCCACGAGCTTTCCGTAACATCCAACGTGCTGGAGTCCCCCTTCCGTTGGAATTTTTCCGTCACTCTTCCTGAACGCAAGATCATTGTTAGAGTACGGCAACTCCTCTTTTCTGACACAGATTCCATACATGAAGGAAACATCACGATTCTCAACGCTCCCCTCAGAGGAGCGACACAACGTCTGCTCACATCGAGTTGCACCCACGCTGCATGCCATGTTGTTGTCCAGAAGACATCGACGAGAGGCAGGACTGCCACTTGCGAATGATGTCCATTGGATTCCAAAGCCAAACGCCAGCACCTGTCCCGTTGGACACTCAATGGTCCCAGCGTTTCCATCACCGACGTGCGTCAATACTGACGATCTCGACGGAGGTGGCCAAACGACCACCTTGGGTGAGCACGTGGCATAGACGAGAGAAGTCATAGTTCCAGCGGCCACCGTAGTGGTGCATGCCTTCGTCTCACAAAAAGTACTCCCCGGTGTGCATGCACCATTGTTGGAGAGAGCGCAAGCACGGAGCGCGTTGTCCGTCGTTGTCTGCAGAGTGAAACCAAATCCTATGATTGTATCTTCAGGACAATCAATACGATTTTTATTTCCATCAGATCTTACTCCATGATGGACAGTCGATGTCCGAAGGAAATTTTTAAACAAGTAACCACTGCTGCTAGACATGGGTCTTCTTCCACTGGCATCAGCCGAAATTATCTCTGCTGCTCCGTCAGTGGATGGAATGACAAACACTTTAATGCCACACAATTTTAATGAAGTTTGTGAGACACCAGTAATTGCTAAATATCTTCCCCTCTTGTTGCATGTAATACTTTTTGATGTACCTAATGTAATGCGTGAAATTTCAACACCACCACACATGGTTCGATCATCAAACGCAAACGAATGCTGGCTTGGAGTGAGAGACAGTGGATTATCACTAGGTCCACGAATATCATTCAAGTACATTTTTAAATTTGTTTGATCCACATCACAGCAGTCACCCTCGTTCGTAAGCTGCACGGAAAAGACATCACGAGTCTCCCCTAAATCAAGTCGAAACCATGGGAGTGCATCATCACTGGTCGTCGTCGTGCATGCAGTACTGCGCGTTCCAGAGCTCTGGGCTGTAAGACTCTGTGGCGTCACAATGTTCTCCACTGTTGTTGATGTGGCAAGCTCAATGTTTCTTGGTGCTCCATCAATCGATACTTCCAAACGATTTAACGGACGAGACGATGGAGGCCACGGAATACCAAATTTAATAGCACCACCTGTTTTGCACGGCTGTTCCAAACCTTGATCAAGAATCGGCGCACCAGCAGCAGCTGAAAAAAGTATGAGCACGAGAGTTGCTACGAGGAACGTACAGGAATGGAACGACGACGAGGAGGAGGGGGAGGGCATCATTTTTCTTTCTTTTTTTGTTTTTTTGATCGGCACGGCAGTCGGATCAAAAAAAAATTAATTGAAAAAAAAAGAGAAAGGAAGTTAAATCTGCTTATGACTGTCACGCAAAATAGGAATACGTGGCAGTCCTGCAAGAAATATGCAACACTGTTTTTTTTTTTAATGACTGGAGGGGTCTGCTTCTTAGTCAGTGTGAGTTTGTTGTCCCGATAATGGTGGACTGGACTGGAAATTATTTTTTAATTTTACCAGATGGAATTTTTATAAATCCCTGACACTTTTGTTAATTGAAACCAAAAATGAAAAGAGCAGAAGGTCGAAGGGTTAGTCGATAGGTTACCCTGGGTTACCAGATCGAGCAGCAGCTGCTTACGGTTTTTTTGATTAGATTTATTGCAAAATCCCAAAACAAAACAATGATTCCCACAATCAAGTACTCCCACTCATATTCATCTCTAATCAACTAACATGTCAATTATAGAAGAACGCCTTCGATTTCAAGAGTTAGAGCCAACAGGCCGACTTCTTGGAATTCCACCTCGTGCTCCTCTTGCACCAAGACCTGGAGAAAGATTCATACTTCCCTCACCTCCACGTCCAACCAGAGGCGACAAAGGCTATCAGCAGTGGGAAGATTACCTGAGGCAAGCTGAAAGACCAACATACCTTGGCAATCCATCTCCTTACGCACAGCTCACTGCAACACTCACGAATCGCGCACAACTCTTGCCAGGACGACCACAAACTCTCAACTTTACTCCACGTCCACCTGTTGAAAACTATCAACGACCACCAAATCCATTGTACTGTAATCCTCGCGAATCAGCAGCAGCTGCCAGAGGGAGACCAAGCAAAGCACAGCAACCAAGAATGGAATACAACACCATCACAGGTGACTCCTCGAGCATAGTACCACGTGGAATGGGTGGTGCACCACCTGATGCTAGAATAATGCGAGCACTGATGATACGACGAGGACACAACAGACACGGGAAAGGTGCCATGAAACCAACAGGAGGTGGATCACAAGCTGTTGGGCTGATTAGTGGGAGCAGTGCCATGGACATTGGATATAATGGTCAGAGTGCGCGTGACTTTAACACGGCAGCTGCACGTGCTCAAAGATGGAGAGATGGTGACAGGAGTATGTCGTCAAATCGTCAGCTGACCGGCATGCAAAGTTCTGGCATGCAGTCAATCATGGGGTTACCAAATCCAACTTCGGGACAGCTACCACCAATGCCCATCTCGCGACGTGTGAACCAGCCGGCTCGATGCTCACCACGAACACGAGTAAATGGAGGTGTCAATCCAATTACTGGCAGATCGTATGATCCTAATATTGAAAGGCAAAGAGAGAACGTCGAGAGATCCATGAGAGAAAGGCAGTTGAAAAGAGACACGACGGGAGAAATGACGAGGGAGGAAATGGGTGGAATTTTAACTGGAAGAGCTGGAATGCCACCCAACTGGTTGCCCGCAACAAAACGAGTGGTTGCCATTCAAAAAACACAATTGGATGGTGGTGATAGATCAGCACATTTCAGACAGAGCAAACGCGTTTATGCGCAAGCCAACAAAAGATCTGATTGGAGCAATGGTCCAGCGGTGACACCAAAGTCCGGAAGCAGCTTCAAACCAGCAGACACTGGAGCTGGCGTGATATTTGGTGGTGGAAAAAAAAGTAATGTGTTGGGACCTAGAGGTGGAGGATTCAACGCTAAAAAAGAGGGTGCAGCAAGACCTGGTTTTTTTAAGAACTCGGCAAACATGGGACGATTTTAATTTTGTTCATCAGTACATATCATGTACATACATGCATATA
>MDTF01012820.1_pt1 | contig 11323 bp, 8 predicted proteins | sample 811191 | NCBI WGS metagenome assembly MDTF01 (sample SAMN05326649, study PRJNA326480) | marine metagenome | isolation source: seawater | place: Southern Ocean | collected 2011
AGGATTAAATCGTTTTTTAATGCCATTTTTAATTTCTTACAAGTGCAGCGAAAATACAATGATTTGTAGGAGTATTAATGCTTTAGTAGTGATAGATAAAGAAAAAGCCCTGCTTTTTCAAACAGGGCTATTAAAATCTATACTTACGAATATTTATCAAGCAAAATTCTTCTTGATTAAGTTCAATGCTGAACCTGCTTTAAACCATTCTATTTGACTCTCATTATAAGTGTGATTGGTAACGATTGTATCTTCAGAACCATCACTATGTTTCACTTTTAAAGTCAACGGTTTGCCAGGAGCGAAACTATCCAAATCTAGAAAATCAAAACGATCGTCTTCTTGGATTTTGTCATAATCAGCTTCATTGTTAAATGTTAAAGCTAACATACCTTGTTTCTTCAAGTTTGTTTCGTGGATACGAGCAAACGATTTCACCAAAACGGCTTTCACTCCCAAATGGCGAGGTTGCATAGCTGCGTGTTCACGAGATGAACCTTCACCGTAGTTCCAGTCTCCAACAACAATTGATGGAACACCTTCAGCTTTGTATGCTCTGGCTACATCTGGCACACCGCCATATTCACCGTTCAACTGATTTTTGACTTTATCAGTTTCCATATTAAATTCATTGACAGCACCTGTTAACGTATTATTTGAGATGTTATCTAAGTGACCTCTATATCTCAACCATGGCCCAGCCATTGAAATATGGTCTGTTGTACATTTTCCATAAGCCTTGATGAGTAGAACTGCATCTGTAATGTTTTTACCATTCCAAGGCTCAAATGGAGTTAATAATTGAAGTCTTTCAGAGCCATCTTTTACAACAACCTCAACATCGCTACCGTCTTTCGCAGGTGCTTGGTATCCGTTGTCTTCAACAGCAAATCCTTTAGATGGTAGCTCTTCACCTACTGGTGCATCAAGCATTACTTCTTCGCCATCTTTATTTACCAATTTATCGGTAATCGGGTTGAACCCTAAATCACCTGAAATTGCGATTGCAGCTACCATTTCCGGAGATGTTACAAATGCATGCGTATTTGGATTACCATCCGCGCGTTTCGCAAAGTTTCTGTTGAATGAGTGAACGATAGAGTTCTTTTCTTGCTTTTCAGCTCCATCACGATTCCACTGGCCAATACATGGCCCACATGCATTCGTAAAGATTGTAGCATCTAGATCTTCGAATATCTTTAGCAAGCCATCACGCTCTGCTGTAAATCGAACTTGTTCAGAACCAGGATTGATACCAAAATCTGCCTTAGTTACCAATCCTTTGTCTACAGCTTGTTGAGCAATAGATGCTGCACGAGATAAATCTTCATAAGATGAATTCGTACATGAACCAATTAATCCCCATTCAACTTCTAAAGGCCAACCGTTTTCTTCTGCTTCTTTGCGCATTTTAGAAACTGGTGTAGCTCTATCTGGAGTAAATGGACCATTCACATGTGGCTCTAATGAACTTAGATCGATTTCAATAACTTGATCGAAGTATTTTTCAGGATCAGCATAAACTTCAGCATCACCAGTTAAATGTTCAGCAACTTGATCTGCTAACTCAACAACATCTGCTCTACCAGTTGCTTTCAGGTAGCGTCTCATCGATTCATCGTAACCAAAAGTTGAAGTGGTTGCGCCAATCTCAGCTCCCATGTTACAGATAGTACCTTTACCAGTACAAGACATTGATTCAGCACCTTCACCAAAATATTCTACGATACAACCTGTACCACCTTTTACGGTTAAAATTCCAGCCACTTTTAAGATCACATCTTTTGGCGCTGTCCAACCGTTTAACTTACCTGTTAGCTTAACACCAATCAACTTAGGGAATTTCAACTCCCAAGGCATTCCAGCCATAACGTCAACAGCATCGGCTCCACCAACACCTACGGCAACCATACCTAATCCACCGGCATTTACTGTGTGTGAATCGGTACCAATCATCATTCCACCTGGGAATGCATAATTCTCAAGTACAACTTGGTGTATAATACCTGCACCAGGTTTCCAAAATCCAATACCATATTTATTAGATACTGATTCTAAGAAGTTGAAGACCTCACTACTCTTGTTCATTGCTTCCTGCAAATCTTTATCTGCGCCAACATGAGCTTGAATCAAGTGATCACAGTGAGCTGTTGAAGGAACTGCAACTTTATCGCGACCAGATTGCATAAATTGAAGTAAGGCCATTTGAGCAGTTGCATCTTGCATAGCAACTCTATCAGGAGCAAAATCTACATAAGAGTTACCTCTTTCAAATGCTGTGGAAGCATCTCCATCCCATAGGTGGGTGTAGAGAATTTTCTCAGAAAGAGTAAGTGGTTTACCAACAGCTTTTCTAGCTGCTGCGATACGCTCAGGGTATTTGGCGTATACTTTCTTTATCATATCTAAGTCGAATACTGACATATTTCTAAAATTTTGAACTAAAATTATAAATGCTTAACGGAATTAGGAAATTCTGTTTCGTGTAATTGTAACAATCAGAACCGCAGCTTGTTTATTTATAAAAGGTATAAATAAGCCCATCGCTATTATCATTATTTATAGTTGGATAAGGGCACAAAAAAAGCCTCGAGCTTTTGACCCGAGGCTTCATCTATTCTTTGATTGATTTTAAGCTAAAACCAATTGCTTGCTTGAAGGCTTGAACTTAGTTAGAACGATACCATCAACAGCTTGCTCATATTCTTCAATAGTTGGAGTTCTACCTAAAATAGTAGACAACACAACTACTGGAGTTGACGACAATAAAGATTCACCTTTCTTCTCATTTGAATCTTTTACAACACGTCCTTGGAATAAACGAGTTGAAGTAGCCATTACCGTATCACCTGGTTCAGCTTTTTCTTGGTTACCCATACATAAGTTACAACCAGGGCGCTCTAAGTACAATTTGTTTTCATACTTCGTACGAGCTGCATTTTTAGGATTGTTATCATCAAATACAAATCCTGCATATTTAGCTAATACATCCCAATCACCTTCTGCTTTCAACTCATCAACAATGTTATAAGTTGGAGGAGCAACAACCAATGGCGCATTGAATACAACTTCGCCTTTTTGCGCTTCGATGTTCTTCAACATTTGAGCTAATATTTTCATATCACCTTTGTGAACCATACAAGAACCTACGAATCCTAGATCTACTTTTTTGGTTCCACCGTAGTATGATAAAGGTCTAATTGTATCGTGTGTATAACGTTTAGAAACGTCTTCGTTGTTCACATCTGGATCAGCAATCATTGGCTCAGCCATTTCACCTAAGTCAACAACTACTTCAGCGTAATATTTCGCATCTGCATCTGGTTTCAAAGCAGGTTTAACACCCGTTTTGATTTCTTGGATACGTGCTTCAGCTTTATCAACCAATCCTTGAAGAACTTGTTTCTCATTATCCATACCTTTTTCAATCATGATTTGGATACGAGATTTAGCAATCTCTAATGATTCGATTAACGTTTCATCTTCAGAAATACAGATAGAAGCTTTCGCTTTCATTTCTGCCGTCCAGTCAGTAAATGTAAATGCCTGATCTGAAGTCAATGTACCGATATGAACTTCAATTACACGACCTTGGAATACATTTTCACCACCAAACTGTTTCAACATTTGTTGTTGAGTTGCATGAACTACATCACGAAAGTCCATGTAACTTTTCATTTCACCTTTGAAGGTTACTTTAACAGATTGTGGAATTGGCATTGAAGCTTCACCTGTAGCAAGTGCTAATGCAACAGTACCAGAATCGGCACCAAATGCAACACCTTTCGACATTCTTGTGTGAGAGTCACCACCGATAATAATTGCCCAATCGTCAATAGTAATGTCATTCAATACTTTGTGGATTACATCCGTCATCGCGTGGTATCCACCTTTTGGATCGCGAGCCGTAATCAAACCAAAGTCATTCATGAATTTCATCAATTTAGGAATGTTAGCTTGTGCTTTGCTATCCCAAACTGAAGCAGTATGACAACCTGATTGGTATGCACCATCAACAATTGGAGAGATCACTGTAGCAGCCATCATTTCCAACTCTTGAGAAGTCATTAAACCTGTAGTATCTTGAGATCCTACGATGTTTACTTCAACACGAACATCAGATCCAGCATACAATGTTTTCCCTGGAGTAGTTCCAACAGCATTTTTGTTGAAGATTTTCTCAACTGCTGTTAAACCTTGTCCTTCATGAGAAACCTCTTTAGAAGGAGCATAAACAGTAGGCATTTCAATACCTAAAGTAGTTGCGGCAAAAGTCTGCAATTTCTTACCGAAAACTACAGCGTAAGATCCACCGGCTTTCATGAATTCCATTTTCTGTGGCGTAAACGCATCAGAAATGTCTTTCAATTCTTGATCACCGTTGTATAATTTTTTAGTCTTTGTATTAATTGTTAATACAGTGCCAGTTTCAACTGAGTAAGCTTCTTCTAAAACTGGTTCTCCGTCAGCATCAACAACTGTATTTCCATCAGCATCTTGCTTTTTCACCCAGTTTTTAAGATCTAAACCAATACCACCTGTTACTCCAACTGTAGTTAAGAAGATTGGAGAAATTCCGTTAGTACCTGCCACTACTGGAGCGATGTTGATGAATGGCACATAAGGACTAGCTTGAACACCTGTCCACAATGCTACGTTGTTTACACCTGACATTCTAGAAGAACCAACACCCATTGTTCCTTTTTCTGCGATTAACATCACGCGTTTGTCAGGATGAGCTTCTTTCAACGCTACTAAAGCTGCCTGTTGATCTTTGTTGTGTTCGAAAATACACTGCCCGTGTAACTCACGATCAGATCTTGAGTGCGCATCACTACCTGGAGAAAGTAAATCTGTAGAAATATCACCAACACCAGCGATGAAGGTTACTACTTTAATTTCTTCTTCTAATTCAGGTAATTTAGTGAAGAACTCAGCTTTTGCGTAGCTCTCCAATAAATCTTTTGCGATTGGGTTTCCAGCTTTAAAGGCCTTTTCCAAACGCTCCATATCTGCTTCGTAAAGGAAGACTTGCGTTTTTAAAACAGCAGCAGCTTGTTCTGCAATTGATTTATCCTCACCTAAAGCTAAGTCTAAAAGCACTTCAACAGAAGGGCCGCCTTTCATATGAGACAATTGCTCAAATGCAAACTCAGGAGAAATTTCCTCAACTACGGCTTCACCAAGAATGATTTCTTTTAGAAACTTAGCTTTTACACCTGCAGCACTGGTTGTTCCAGGCAAAGTATTGTAGATGAAAAATTTCAGAGAGTCTTCTCTATGTTCGTTATCTGTGTCTTTAATTTGATCGATGATTTCACTTAATAAAGCACCATCATCAATTGGTTTTGGATGTAACCCTTGGCTTTTTCTTTCTTCTATCTCTTTGAGATAATCCTGATAAGTATTCATAGAGAAAATTTCAATGTAATGTTATAATCTTTTAATCTGAGGCCAACGAAATTAGTAAATTCAGCCAACCATTATGCAGATTTTCACAGGGTTTTAACCATATAAACCGTTAGTGTATACTTTATGCCTTTAATCAAAGATTGAAAGCAACTTTGACACATTGAAACCTATATTTGATTAATGGCTTCAAATCTCTACAAACAGAATATTTTCATTGCCTTAGAAGCAATTAAGAGTCAAAAACTACGAGCGGCACTCACTATGCTGATTATTGCAATTGGTATTATGGCTCTGGTTGGAATTTTAACGGCTATTGATGCGCTGAAGTCGTCAATTAATTCGCAGTTCTCTTCTATGGGAGCTAATAGCTTTACTATTGAACGATTACCTGAATCAAGCATTCAAAGAAACGGGAAAGCCATTAAAGCATCACCTTACATTAAGTATACTGAAGCAGAATCTTTTAAAACCCAATATCAATTTCAAGCTGTAGTTTCAGTATCTACACGAGCATCGTGGAGTGAGGCAATTAAATATAAGCAAAAGAAAACCAATCCCAATATTTCCATTTTTGGTGGTGATGATAAATACCTTTCTGTTAAAGGGAGGGAGATTGGAGAAGGAAGAAACTTCACTCCTTCTGAAGTAAATTCTGGAGCCAAAGTTTGCATTCTGGGATCGGAAATAGCCGATGATTTATTCGACAATCAAAATCCAATAGGAGAATTCATTAAAATCAAAAACATCAAATATGAAGTTATTGGGGTGATGAAAGAAAAAGGGTCTAGCATGGGATTCAGTGGAGATCGTGACATCTTTATTACACTGAATGCTGCTCGCCAATATTTCAGCAGACCTAACATGGATTTCAACGTACATGTTCTTACTCCCACTCCACAATTACTTGATGCCGCAATCTATGAGGCAATTGGAATCATGAGAAATGTAAGAGGTGATGTTTTGGGTAATCCAGAATCGTTTAGAATTAGAAGAAGCGACAGTCTATCTCAACGATTAATTGAAAACCTTCAGATTGTAACTTTAGTTGCTACTATAATCGCTATGATTACATTGTTAGGGGCAGCTATAGGATTGATGAATATCATGCTGGTTTCTGTAACTGAAAGAACGAAAGAAATTGGTACACGAAAAGCTCTAGGAGCAAACAAGTCGAACATATTGCTACAATTCCTTACAGAAGCCATCGTAATTTGCCAAATGGGAGGCTTTTTTGGCGTTTTTGCTGGAATAGCAATTGGTAATATTGTGAGCTTGCTGATGGGTTCTTCCTTTATAATTCCTTGGATGTGGATTGGAGTAGCATTCGTTTTGTGTTTTGCAGTTGGGGTTTTTGCCGGATACTATCCAGCTAAGCAAGCTGCCAAATTAGATCCAATAGAAGCCCTAAGACATGAATAAAAAAAGCCGACTCCATTGGAATCGGCTTTCAGGTTTATGATTTTGTTTGAGAATTACTCTCCTACAACTTCAAATTTGATAGTTTCTTCAACCTCGCGGTGGAACTTAACTTTTGCTTCGTAAGTACCAACAGTTTTGATTGAATCACCAACGATTTTGATGTGCTTACGATCGATAGCAACACCTAATTTCTCAATAGCATCAGCCAATTGAATAGTATTAACAGATCCGAAGATTTTACCGTTTTCGCCAACTTTAGCACCAACAGTAACTGTAACATCTTTCAATTTAGCAGCGTGTTTTTGAGCCTCTTCAATCAACTTAGCTTCTTTGTGAGCACGTTGACGAAGGTTTTCTTCACGCATTTTCTTAGCTGAAACAGTTGCTAAAACTGCTTTACCTTGAGGAATTAAGAAATTACGACCGTAACCTGGTTTTACTACAACCAAATCACCTTTTTCTCCTAAATTATCTACGCTTTCTTTTAGTATAATTTCCATCGTAATCTCCTCCTTATTTTAATAAGTCTGCTACGTAAGGCATTAACGCTAAGTGACGAGCACGTTTTACAGCAGTTGAAACTTTACGTTGGTATTTAGCTGAAGTACCAGTAACACGTCTTGGTAAGATTTTACCTTGCTCGTTAACGAACTTCAACAAGAACTTAGGATCCTTGTAATCTACATACTTGATACCAGCTTTTTTGAAGCGGCAGTATTTATCTTTTTTAACTTCGATACTAATCGGAGTTAAATATCTGATGTCTCCGTCTTTTTGTGCCATAGCTTAAATGAATTATGCTTCTGCTTGAGCTTTTTTGTTACGTTGCTTTTCAGCAAATTCAACATGGTATTTGTCCATTTTTACAGTTAAAAAACGGATAACACGTTCATCTCTGCGCATTTCAGTTTCTAAGCGCTTGATTACATCTCCTTCAGCTTCAAATTCGAACAAGTTGTAAAAACCTGTAGATTTCTTCTGAATTGGATAAGCTAATTTGCGTAATCCCCAATTTTCTTTGTGGGCAAATTTCGCGTCCGCATCTTTCAAAATCGATTCAAACTTGGCAACTGCTTCCTTTACCTGATCTTCAGATAAAACGGGAGTTAAAATGAAAACAGTTTCGTACCTCTGCATAATATTACTTATAAATTGTTTAAATTACCCTCTACGAAAGGGGCGACAAAATTAGTAAATACTCCTTATCAACCAAACAGTTATTTCAAATTGATTATCAACCTGTTTACAACAGGTGAATAAGTAATTCTAAAAGTTCTTCGTTTGAGTTGAATACAAGCCCTATATTTGCCCTTCGCACAAATGGAAAATTACGTAGTATCAGCTAGAAAATATAGGCCAACCGACTGGAGTTCAATAGTCGGGCAATCGGCTATTGTTGAAACGCTGCAAAATGCTATCCGTAACAATCATTTAGCTCAAGCCTTTTTGTTTTGTGGTCCTCGAGGAGTTGGTAAAACAACTACTGCTAGAATCTTGGCTAAAACAATCAATCAACTTTCTACAGAAGGTCAATTTGACGACAAAGAAGATTTTGCATTCAACATATTCGAATTGGATGCCGCTTCAAACAACTCGGTTGATGACATTAGAAATTTGATTGATCAAGTTCGAATATCTCCTCAGATAGGTAATTATAAGGTTTACATTATTGATGAGGTTCACATGTTATCTCAAGCTGCTTTTAATGCATTCTTGAAAACATTAGAAGAACCACCCAAGCACGCTATTTTTATTTTAGCTACCACAGAAAAGCACAAGATCATTCCTACTATTCTTTCACGTTGTCAAATTTTCGACTTCCAACGTATTCAAATCAATGAAATCGTTGAGCATTTGAAAAATGTAGCAACAAAAGAACACATAACTGTTGAGGAAGATGCGCTTCACCTTATTGCTCAGAAGGCAGATGGTGGAATGCGTGACGCTTTATCTATTTTCGATCAAATCGTTTCTTTCTCTGGAAATGAATTGACGTATGAGGCTGTAATTCATAACCTCAACATTCTAGACTATGATTACTATTTTTCATTAACAGATAAACTTCTAGGAGATCAATTACCAGAAGTCCTACTTATCTTCAATGAAATTTTGAATAAAGGTTTTGATGGTCATCAGTTTATTAATGGATTAGCTGAACACTTCAGAAATTTATTGGTTTGCCAGGATGCAAGCACTCAAAAATTGCTTGAAGTTGGAGATAACATCAAAGCTAAATATCTTCAACAGGCAGAAAGTACCAGTCAAGCATTTTTACTCCCAGCTATTCGTTTGTGTAATGAGTGTGATTACCGATATAAAGGAAGTAAAAACCAACGTTTACTTGTAGAGTTGACGTTGATGCAACTTACTGCTTTATCATCGCCTGAAAAAAAAAATGGCTGATTGAACCTGAGAGTTATTTAGACTTTCCTCTTTCGAGTTCAGTATCCCAAGTAATTCAAGCTAAACCTTCTGTCGAACAAGCAGAAGTAAAGAAAGAAACGCCCTCAAAAGCTGATGCAATTATTGATCGTTTAAGAAAAAACGAATCAGTTGAAGGCAATGAAAAGAAGAGGGTTAAAATTACTTCAAAGACCGTCATCAAATCTTCTTTGAGTATCAAACAAAAGCTAACTCCTAAAACGGAAGAAGAGCAACAAGATACGGCTGATAAAATCAATCTTCCAAAAACGGCTTTTACAATTGAAAATCTTCAGAAATATTGGTTAGAGTATGCAGATAAACTCCAAAATGACGGAAAGATGGTGTTTAGTAATATGATGCGTGCTCATCAACCTAAACTCATTACAGATACTGAAGTAGAATTTCTTCTAGACCATACCTCAGCTGAAGTAGAATTTCAAGATAATAGAACGAACTTAGCAACGTTCCTTAAGATGAAACTGAATAATTTCCACATTCAGATTTCACCAAGAGTAGCTGAGGAAAAAGAGGTTGAAAAGAAAGCCTACACCAACAGAGACAAGTTAAAGCAACTTCAAGATGAAAACCCAGCGCTAGCCGAGTTGGTTAAGAAATTAGATTTGGATTCTGATTTTTAGCTTAGAAGTATTCAGCCTTTTCGATCACTCAATATAAAGTGGTTCAGTATGTACTTTACTTCCACTCGTCAATCTCACAAAGTAAATTCCAGAAGCCAAGCTTTGAACATCTAATTGGATGTTATCTCCACTCGTGACATATTGATTTTTGTATATCATTCTTTGCCCGAGTTCTGTATAGACTTCTATCTCCAATCTATCTGAAAAATCTTTAATATCTAGATTGATAAAATCTGAAGCGGGGTTAGGGTATATCAAGATTCTAGTTCCAACTTCAAACTCTGCAATACCCAATGAAGAAACAGTGACTGTTTTAGAGTATTGACTTACTCCACAAATATTCTCCGCTTCTAGAGTAATATTATAAGTACCGTCTAGATCATATATGTGTGTTGGATTATCATCCATTGAAGTGTTTCCATCACCAAAAGACCACAAATAATAATCTGCTTGTAACGAAGAATTAGTTAGTGTTACCTCGAGGTTCGACTCAGTGGATTCAAAATCAGTATACGGAACTTCTTTTTGCTCAACGTAGATAGTATCAGCATCAGTACACTGGCCATCTTGAGCTGTTAACCAATAAACACCTCCTTGATCAATAGACCTTTGACTCGCTGAACTTCCATTATCCCAAAATTGAGTACCTGAGTTTGTAATCTGTGGACTAATTACGATTACATCACCAACACAAATAACTGTATCATCAACTAATTGAACCGATACATCTTTAAATTCAACTGAAATCTCATCTGAACTCTGACAGCCATTTCCATCTGTAACTGTAACTGCATACGTACCAGTCTGATCAACCATCAAATGACTTTGAATATTATTATTTGACCATTGGTATGATGAAAATGTTCCTGGAGATAGAGATGCATTATCTACATTACAAAAAACAGTATCTAAACCTAAGTTGGGATTTGGTAAAGGATTATATGACAAAGTAATTGTGTCGGAATTGATGCATCCATCACCATCAGTTATTGTAACATATAAAACATCCTCATGATTATAGGTTAGAGAGCTGCCCGTGTCACCTGAACTCCATTGATAAGTGTAGCTAGGGTTAGCATATTCAATAACAAAATCATCACCTTGACATACTGCTGAATCTATTATGGAATATGAAACAGTAGGTAATGACACTTCATCAACATAAACGGTATCTAAATATAGACAAGCATTGGTATCCTCAACTTGAACTACATACGTTCCTTCTCGATCAACAACAATATTTTTGTCTCCATTAATTGAAGATCCATTATACCATTGAACGGATTCATAGTTAGAATCAACAGCAAGTGCGGTTGACTCACCCTCACAAAAACTAACATTTGCAGGTAAGAGATTATTTGGATGTGGGTAATTTGAAACATTTACAGTATCATATCCTTTACATCCATCTTGGTTTGTAACCTCTAAAA
>MDTF01016528.1_pt1 | contig 11323 bp, 11 predicted proteins | sample 811191 | NCBI WGS metagenome assembly MDTF01 (sample SAMN05326649, study PRJNA326480) | marine metagenome | isolation source: seawater | place: Southern Ocean | collected 2011
AAGTCTATTAAAAGAAAATATATTAGGAATAGCGCCTTGTTTTGGAAGAGGTGACAGAAATTACCTCAAAACAGAAAAAAGAGTATTGTCCAAGTTAAAAAAATTATCGGGTCAAAAAAATATTGTTTGCATGCAAGGATCAGGAAGTGCAGCGCTAGAATCCGTCGCGTTAAATTTTTTTAAAGGAAGAATTTTGATTGTTAAGACAGGTTATTATTCAGATCGACTATTATTTTTAAGTAAGCTTGCGAAGAAAACACATAAATTTATAAAAAAAATAGACTATGTTGACTGGAAAAAGATCAATAATTATAAAAAAAAAGCTGATTGGATATGGGCCTGTTACACAGAAACTAGCATTGGATTTAAATTACCAATTCATGAATTACAAAATCTTGCAAAAAAAACTAGAGCAAAATTAGCTTTAGACGCAACAGCTTCAATTGGATTAGAAAATAATCATAAATTTGCAGAGGTAGTATCTTTTAGTTCTTGTAAGGGATTATTTGGTTTAACTGGAGCTTCTTTTGTTTCATATAACAGCGAACCAAAAAATTATGTTAATTCATTTGTTTTAAATTTAAAAAATATTAAAAATAAAAAAATGACAGGCCCATACCACATAATACAGTCCCTCGATCATGTTTTAAAAAATTATAATAATTTAAAAAAATCGGTAATTACAAATAAACGAATTATTGAAAAGAAGTATAATAAATTTTTAATTTATAAAAAAAAAAATCAGCCACTACTTTGTACATACTTGAACAAAATAATTAAAAAAAATAATTCAAAAGTCATACTGTACAAACCAAGAATAAAAATAAATGGATCGGTTATTTCTCACTTAGGAGAAGCCCATCTTGGAAAAAATGCAAAAGGTGAAATTTTAAACTACATTAAATAAATGAACAAAAAGCAGAAACTAATATTAGTAGATATGACTTGTTCAATACTTCACCACGGTCACATACGTATTTTAAAAAAAGCCGCAAAGTATGGGAAAGTTATAGTTGCACTAACTTCTGATAAAGAAATTGAAAAGCATAAAAAATTTAAATCTTTATTAAATTTTTCTCAAAGGAAAGAGATATTGTTGGCAATAAAATATGTTTATAAAGTCATTAAAGCAAAATTTTTAATTACAGATGAATTTTTAAAAAATAACAAAATTGACTTTTTGGTACACGGACAAGACAATTTAAACAAAGTTAAATTTAGCAAAATAAAAATTTTTAAAAGAACCAATTTTATAAGCAGTACGTTGTTAAGAAAAAAACTTAAAATCAAATGAAAATAAAAAAAACAAAATTTTTAAGCCTAGGTCAAATAAGAAAATATCACCATAAGGGAGAAATCTTAAAACTTAGATCCATGGGCATACCATTGAATTTTTTTAAAAGTCCATATACTTATTTAAAATCAATATATTTAATCGAGACATCAGCTATATTAGTTTTTTTATTACAACACACTAAGGTCACACCAAATTCTATAACCTGGATTTTTGTATCACTGGGTTTATTAAGTGGTTTATTCTTAGCAAGTAATAATGACACATTAATTTTTATAGGTCTAATAATTCTCTTTACAAATTCTACTTTTGATTGGGCAGATGGTTTGTTAGCAAGAATTAAAAATAAAACTTCAAATCTTGGTAGCTTACTGGATACCTGGGGAGGATTAGTTTGTGCGTATAGCTATCTTCTTGGTTTTGGTATTTATCTTTACAACAAAGATAACGACCAACTTTTTATAATTTTAACTTTTTTTATATTACTAACTAGAGCTTTAGATCTAAAAGATTATGCCTACCATTATGCCATGTATCAACTTTCAAAAGTAAATAGAAAAGATAAATTTAACTTTATTAAAAAATTGAACGTAGGAGGCAAAACATTTTATAAAAAAAGCAAATTTAGTATTTTGAATTATGTAAAATTATTTATGCAAAATTTTATTGATGAAAGATCACGAACAGTTGATATAATTATTATATTAATTTTTATTGATACTTTTTATTTTGATGTAATTTTATTAAATTATATTTATTATTATATTTGCTTTAGAACTATTATAATATTTGCTGGTGGTATTTATGTAACCTGCTATAAAAACTTTTTAATAAAAAAATGATAGATACAAAACTTTTTTTTAAATTCTTAGAAAAAAATGAAATAAATTTTTTTACGGGTGTTCCAGATAGTGTTCTTAAAGATACAAATAGATATTTTGGAAACAAAAAAAATAATAAGCATCTTATAACTGGCAATGAAGGTTCAGCTGTAGCTTTAGCTATGGGTTATTTTTTATCAACAAGAAAGCTTCCGTGCGTATATATGCAAAATTCAGGATTAGGAAACGCTATCAATCCTTTAATTTCTATTGCCCACAAAAAAATTTATTCAATACCTATGCTTTTGCTCATAGGCTGGAGAGGCACACCTAGAACAACTGACGAACCACAGCACATGGTTAAAGGGTCCATTACAACCAAACTATTAAAATTGCTAAATATTAACTATTGCGTAATAAAAAAAAAAAAAGATCTTATAAAACTAAAAAAAATTATTTTATATTCTAAAAAATCAAACCAACCGGTTGCTTGTCTAGTGTCAAAAAATATTTTAATCGATTTTGAGAAGAAAAAAATTAAATCCAATAAAAAAATATCTAATGTGAAGAGGAGCGAAGTGATTAAACATTTACTTATGCAAATTAAAACTACAACTAAATTAATAGCAACAACGGGCTTTACATCTCGAGAATTGCACCAAATTAGAATCAGCAAAAACTTAAAAAAAGGGAATGATTTTTATATGGTTGGTGGCATGGGGCATTCCTCAATGGTATCTCTTGGAGTAGCAATGAATACAAGAAAAGATGTAATATGTTTAGATGGCGACGGATCATTCTTAATGCATTTAGGGTCAATAGTTAGCATAGGACATGCAGTAAAAAAAAATTTTAAACATATAATGTTTAATAATTATTCACATGAGTCTGTTGGCGGTCAAACTACCAATATTAAAGGAGTTAATATTCAAAAATTAGTTTTATCAGCAGGATATAAAAAATACCTTGAGATAAAAAACAAAAAAAATATACTAGGAGTGTTAAAAAATTTTTTAAAAGCTAAAGGACCTTGCTTTCTAGAAGTAAAAATAGACATAGGTTCATTAAAAAATTTAACAAGGCCACGAAACTTATTAGAGATAAAAAGAAATTTTTTAAAAAGCTTTTAAATTATTTAAGTTAAAAGCATAAAAATGACATTAAATTCATCTTTAGCATATATAATTAGAAGTTACACTTTACATCTATAATATTTTTGTGTAGCGTTCACTTTTTGAACAAATGAAAAATAAAACAGTTTATATTGGTCTTACAGCTGACAGCATTCACCACGGGCACATGAAGTTGCTTGAAAAAGCACGAAAATATGGAGACATCACTATCGGTCTTTTAGTAGATAAAGCTGTTTCTCAATTTAAAAATTTACCTTATTTAAATTATGAACAAAGAAAACAAATTTTGCAAAACTTTAAAGGGGTAGTAAAGGTAGTTCCACAAATGGAAAGTGACTATTCTTTTAATATTAAAAAATATAAGCCTGACTTTATGATTCACGGGGATGATTGGCAAACAGGATATCAAAGACGTTTTAAGCTAAATTGTCTAAAAGAATTAAAAAAATATGGTGGAAGATTAGTAGAAGTACCATATACAAAAGGTGTATCTTCATCCGCTCTAGCAAATCATTTAAATCATGTTTCTATAACACCAGATATTAGAAGAAGTTTTCTAAGAAGATTAATAGATTTTAAAAAGATAGTAAGAGTTCTAGAAACCCACAGTCCAATTTCTGCTCTTATTGCAGAGAACACTTATTTTCAAAAAAATGGGAGAAGATCAGGTTACGATGCATTTTGGTCGAGTTCTTTGACAGACTCAACAGCGCTAGGAAAACCAGATAATGAATCTTTAGAAAATGCACAAAGATTAAACTCGATAAATCATATATTCGAAGTAACCACTAAACCTTTAATTTTTGATGGAGATACCGGTGGTCAGATTGAACACCTTGATATGAAGATTAAATCTATGGAAAGATTAGGCATATCCGCTGTTATTTTTGAAGATAAAACTGGTTTTAAACAAAATTCTTTATATCAAAATACATCTGACCAGCAGCAAGAAGATAAAAAAAAATTTGCTGAGAAAATAAATATCGCCAAAAAGGCTAAGAGAAATGACGATTTTATGGTTATTTCAAGAATTGAAAGTTTCATATTAGGCAAAAACTTAAAAGACGCAATAGATAGAGCAAATACTTATGTAGAAGCAGGTGCAGACGGTGTAATGATACATAGTAAATCAAAAAATCCTAAAGAAATTTTTGATTTTTCAAAAAAATTTAAAAAAAATTTTCCAAAGGTTCCTCTTATTTGTGTGCCATCAACCTACAATCAAGTTAAAGAAGAAGAACTTATAGACAGAGGTTTTAATATAGTTATATACGCTAACCACATGTTAAGAGCATCTTACCCAGCAATGCAAAAAGTTGCTTTAAATATTTTAAAACATGGAAGATCAAAAGAAGCAAATAAAGATCTTCTCCCAATTAAAAAAATTTTAGAATTAATACCCAGTAAGTAAAAAGTGGAAAATTATATAAAAAATGATCCAAATTTTGAAAGTATAATAACTGTTTTTAATAAAAATAATATACCATATTGGATATGTCATGGAACATTACTTGGAGTCATAAGAGATGAAAAATTAATAGATTGGGATCATGACATTGATCTAGGTGTATGGTCAACAAAAGTAAATAGAGAAGAAGTAATAAATATAATTACCAAAGAGGGTTTTAAGCTAAGAGAGGAATATGGAATAAAATCTGACACTATTTCTTTTACAAAGCATGGAGGAAGAATTGTTGATATAAACTTCTATAACGTGCTTAAAGAAAAAAACAGTGAAGATATTGCCTATGTAAAATGGTACATACCAAAAAATATTTTTATGCAGTTAGTAGATGCTCTATCACAAGCAGATACTTATATGGGAAAATATAGAAAACTAATTAACTCCGCATCATGGTTTAAGAATTTTTTTAAATTAGTTAAAAATTTTTTAATTAAAATAAAATTATTTTATAAAATAACTGGCTATTCAGAACCAGTAAACTTAATAGGCACACCAAAAATAATTTATTTTAAAGATCTAGAAGTTAAAATTCCTATAAACCCAGAAAAATATTTACGTTACATTTACGGTGAAGAGTGGAAGGTTCCAAAAAAAAATTATATTTGGTACAAAGAAAGTAAATCACTTATTTAAATAATTAAACCATTAAATGAAAAAACATATTTTAATAATCGGAGGAACCGGTTTTATTGGATATCATATGGCAGATTTCTTGATAAAAAAAAATTATCAAGTTTTGAGCATTTCACGATCAAAACCCAAAAGAAAAAGAAAGTTAAAAAAAGTAAAATATATATATGTTGATATTTCAAAAAAAAAATTATTACAAAAAAAAATTAAAGCTTACAGGTCAAGCATAAGCCATATAATTAACTTAGGTGGGGAAATAGATCATAAAAGTTATAAAAAGGTATACGAAAGTCATTATATTGGATTGAAAAATTTAGCTGACATTTTTTTGAGCAGTAATATCAAAAGATTTGTTCAAGTTGGAAGTTCCATGGAATATGGAAAATATAAATCTCCACACGTTGAAAAAAAATCTAGCCAACCTTTGTCTTATTACGGTAAAGCAAAGTATAAAGCGACAAAATATTTAATATCAATAAGTAAAAAATATAAATTCCCATCCGTCATTTTAAGACCATATCAAGTTTATGGTCCCCAACAAAATCAAGATAGATTAATTCCTTTTGTAATAAATAGCTGTATCAAAAATAAAAAATTTCCATGCTCAAGCGGAGTGCAAAAGAGAGATTTTTTGTACATAGCAGACTTTGTTGAAGCGGTAGAAAAATTACTAATAACAAAAAAACAAATAAACGGTGAAATATTAAATATTGGCTCTGGCAGACCACACAAAGTAAAAAATGTTATTCAATTTATAGAGTCTACAATAAAAAAAGGTCAACCAATATTTGGAAAAATAGATTTAAGAAAAGAAGAGAATTTAGTAGCGTACCCTAGTATTTTAAAATTGAAAAAAATGATTAGATGGAAACCTAAAGTTAAATTTGAAAAAGGTATAGTAAAAACTATAGATTATTATAAAAAAAATATATGAAAGTTGTAATTTTAGCAGGTGGTTTGGGAACTAGATTATCTGAGTACACAAAGACCATTCCAAAACCAATGGTTAAAATAGGAAAACTTCCTATAATTATTCACATTATAAACCACTATGTTTCATATGGTTTAAAAGATTTTTATATAGCCACGGGCTACAAAAGCAATGTTATTAAAAAATATTTCAAACAATTTAAGAGAAATGGAGAAGCATTCAAAATAAAAATTTTGAATAAAAGTTGTAATATAACTATTGTCGATACAGGGAAAAAATCTTTAACTGGCGGCAGACTGAAAAGAATAAAAAAATACCTACAAAAAGATGAAAATTTTATGTTTACTTATGGAGACGGAATAAGCAACGTAAACATAGAAAAATTAAAAGAATTTCATTTAAAAAATAAAAAACTTGTTACGGTTACTGCTGTAAGACCACAAGCAAGATTTGGAGAGTTGATATTGAAAAAAAATACAGTGCTTTCATTCAAAGAGAAGCCCCAGGTTACCAATGGATGGATAAATGGAGGATTTTTTATAGCAAAAGTTTCTTTTTTAAATTTTATTAGGAGAGATAGTGACATACTGGAGAAAATGCCTTTAGAAAAAGCATCTAAAAAAAAACAACTTATCGCCTTTAAACACTATGGATTTTGGAAATGTATGGACATTAAACGTGATAAAGATGAATTAGAAAAAATTTATAAGTTAAATAATTTTACTTGGAGTAAAAAAAACAAATAATGAAAAAATTTTTTAATAATAAAAAAATTTTAATCACAGGACACACAGGTTTTAAAGGATCTTGGCTTACATTATGGCTTACGTACATGGGAGCAAATGTTTTAGGTATTTCATCTAATATTGTGACGAGACCATCCAACTTTGAGATTTTAAAATTAAAAAATAAAATTAATAATAAAAAAATTGATTTAAGGAATTATAAAAAAATTAATAAAGTGATTTTAGATTTTAAGCCAGATTTTTTATTTCATTTAGCCGCTGAAGCAATAGTTAAAAAATCATATGTATCTCCAAAGAAGACCTGGGAAACAAATACATTGGGTACGATAAATATTCTAGAATCGCTTAGAAATTACAAAAAAAAAATTACCGTTGTTATAATTACTAGTGACAAAGCTTATAAGAACATTGAAATTTCTAGAGGTTACAAAGAGCATGATAGACTAGGAGGTCTTGATCCGTACAGTGCTTCCAAAGCTTCAGCTGATTTAGCTACACAGTCCTATATTAACTCATATTTCAAATACAAAAAAAATATCCAAATTGCCGTTGCAAGAGCTGGAAATGTTATTGGAGGTGGAGATTGGGCTGAGGGAAGATTGATACCAGACTGCATTAAAAGCTGGTCAAAAAATAAAAAAGTTATAATACGAAATCCAAAATCAACTAGACCCTGGCAACATGTTTTAGACGTTCTAAGAGGTTATCTTATTTTAGCTATTAATTTAAGAAATAATAAAAAATGTAATGGTGAAATTTTTAATTTTGGACCTAAAAGAGAGAAAAAACGAGAAGTTATAAATATTGTTAAAGAAATTAGAACTAACTGGAAACAAGCAAACTGGATAATTAAAAATAATAAAATCTTTTTTGAATCTAAACTGCTTCAGCTAGACTCAACAAAAGCAAAAAAGATATTGAACTGGAAGTGTAATTTAAATTTAAAAGAATCAATTTTCTTTACAATTGACTGGTATAAGCAATATTTTGAAAAATCTAAAAATATGTTTGATTTTTCTATTAAACAAATACAAAAATTTGAAAAAATTTCAAAAAATAAAATTTAATCAAACCGTGATTTATGATGGATTGGTGGGCCTTGAAGGTTACGCTCCTTCTTCTCGACAATGTCAATGTCGTGATTTACTAGTAATCTAAAGGCCCAAATATCAAAATAGAATCTTACAACAAAACAGTAAGTTTATTTAATTAATTTTTTTTTAATGTATGAAGATGAGATTTTCTTTGTATAAGGAACGTCAATTACTTTACCTTTCCATTTATTCATAGTCTCTATGACTTTTAACCTGGCAAGTTTTTGAGGACCTTTTTGCCAGTCATCGCCGTGAACCAAAAATTCCACTTTATATTTTTTTGCAATACCATTAAAGTCTAACTTATTTAGCCTGATGACTAAACTCACACAATCTATGTGCTGTATCATTTTTTTTCTATTTTTGTATTCTATAAGAGGTTTTTTTTTTTTATACGAAAGAATTGCTTCATCTGTCATTAAAGCTACTATGACGCTTCCCAGTTTTTTAGCTTTAAGTAAAATATTTATATGTCCATGATGTAAAAAATCAACACACAGAGGGACTAAAACATAAGGTCTTTTAAAAGAAAAATTTTTATTTTTTTTTATCATTTTATTTTATTTAAATACCTCAAAATATTCTATGTTCCTTTTCTTCTCATTCGTACAGTCTGATTCCCTCTTCTAGTACAAGCAAACTCTACTAAAAAAAGAGAACGCCACGCAATTGCTTTTGGAATCAAAAAACTTTCATTCTTAGAAGGAGAATAATTTTTTATAGCTTTTGAAACAACAGAATCTGCGATTATTTCTTTTATAATTTTTCTACGACATTCTATCCCTTTTTTATAATTAACTTTTTCTAAAGTTATACCTCTACTATAAGAAACGAGTAACGAGATGATAAAAAAAATAAGTGCTTGGTCTCCAAACTCTTTAATTTTACTTTCAACCAGCCCTGTCTTTTTTAAACTATTTTCTATACAATTTTTTACTAGTTGAAAATTAGACAATGGAAAGCCAAGATTTACACCTTCTATAACGGCTGAGCTAATATTTGGGTGAACATAATAAGAATATAATTGTTTTCTTACATATCTGACTTTTTGTGTGCAAGCTAACACATCCCAACCAAAAGCTTTATCTTCCAAGAAACGTAAATTTTCTTGAAAAAATATTTTATTATCACGGAGTATTGAACTTTTTATTAATCTACCGTTACACCCAAATAAACCAAGGTGGCCAAATGAAGGATTGTGCTCATAAATTTCTTTACGCATTGCTTCTAGGATTTCTTTCTTTTCAAACAATTGATTTTCTAAATAATTGAAGACGTTATCTCTTTGATTTTGTAAATTTTCAATACGTTTAAAATCACTAAATACTAAATCGCAATCATCTTGATCTGCAATATCATATAGTATTGTTAAAGTATTTGATTCTATTTGATCATCAGCATCCAATAAAAATATATATTTTCCTCTAGCATTTTTTATCCCTTCGTTACGTGCAGCAGATGGACCTTTATTAGAAGGTAAAGAAAATAATCTAAATGATGGCATATTGTGTTGTTTTATTTTATCTACACTGCCATCTGTGGAGAAATCATTGACCATAATTATTTCAAAAGATTTTTTAAAATCTTGTGCCAATAAGGTGCTAAAACAATTTTCTATATGTTTTTCTGCGTTGTAGAAGGGGATAATTATGCTCACACAAATTTGTTCGGACATAAGTAGATTATAGGTTAATATTTATTTATACTCTGTGTACGGCAATCTTCCAGGTGCCTGCTTGCCTGCTTTAATTAGTCCTTTTCCAGCATACTCAAGAGCAGTAGTAGGGTCATGTGGACGACCATCACAAAAATCACAGGCAGGAAAAAAATTTTCCATTTTTATTAATCTTCGCAATCTATCTCTTAAGTTTTCTTCTCCTGCTAATAAATCTACGTAATTTGCTTTGTTGTCAGGTATAGCTTTTAAATTTGAAGCATTTGCAATGAACGGACAAGTATAAAGCCTACCATTTAAAAGTGTATAAAGTTGTTTAGCACAACACTCTTTGAAAACCTGTTTTAATCTTGGGATCGTTCGATTATGTTGCTTCACATTACTACAATCAACCCAATTATCTGCAGGTTTTCTCATGTAGCCAACACCATGATGTTTTAAACTTTCTTCTAATTTGTTAATATTTTTTGAAAGCGTTCCATAGTCAGTAATGTAAAAATTAACATTTTTATTCTTAAAACTTTTTAAGTGTTCCTCTTTTGGCATTATTGTACCGTTAGTATAAACAAAAACTTTACGACTCGGGTCTCTTTCTATAATACCATTAACAATGTTTGCCCAATTCTTGTTCATGAGAGGCTCACCACCTATAACTCGAAACTCACCTATGTAGTCAACACTTTTACTTAATACTTCTAAAGAATTAAATATTTTTTCGTCCTCACTTTTTGCATCAGTATAGTATTGCATGAGATTAGCGCAACTTTCACAGTTCATAGAACATTTTGTTGTTATCATTACATCTATACTTCTCAAATAAGTTTTTGAGTCATCAAAGTATAGCTCGTGACTTGTTTTAGTAACCATAATTTTATTTGCCATGTAAGAGGGTGATACGCGATGTTTATATTTACTTACATCATAATTTTGAAGCAATTCTAAAGGGGAATAAATTTCATCATAACCCAACTCCTCAAGTTGTCTTGAGCAGTCTTTTATATTGTGGTATGCGACTATTAATCTTGCTTCAGGAAAGAGCCTTTTTAAAGTAGGAGTGTGGATCACGTCTAAACCACAAAAAAGTTTTTGTGTTTTTCTTTTTTCATTATCACAAAATGCTGAAACTTTTATACCTATTTCACGACAAGCGTTAAGAACTGCTTCTGCTTCATCGGCAACAGATACAATGACAATCGGATTTCCCTCTTTTTTTAGGTTCTCAACACAACTGAATTTTGCTATTTTATCCATATTATTTACATACAAAGATATATAGGAAATAATTAATTTTATCTACACCCTCTAAACAGTGTCAATATACTAGCTAAATCGCATCTTAAAAGTATTTACTTGTTTAAAAAAAAACAATATAAGGCATGTGCCTGGTAATTATTGCGAAGGGGCCACACCCGATCCCATCTCGAACTCGGAAGTAAAGTCCTTCAGCGCCGATGGTACTTTGTCTTAAGACATGGAAGAGTAGGACATTGCCAGGCTAGTATTTAAAATTATGAAAATAGCTAGTTCATTAAAA
>MDTF01007962.1_pt1 | contig 11320 bp, 7 predicted proteins | sample 811191 | NCBI WGS metagenome assembly MDTF01 (sample SAMN05326649, study PRJNA326480) | marine metagenome | isolation source: seawater | place: Southern Ocean | collected 2011
AGCCCCGGGAGATTTTTTAAACATTTTTTTTGCAATTTTTAAGCAAAATTGGCATACCACACGACCTACCGGGCGGCCCGGACAAGATGAACACGATCAAGAACAGTGACAAAATCTATGGCTGGGCGAGCGAGTACCACGTGATGGGCTTCGACACCTTCAAGCGAGGTTGGTGCCTTTGTGAGTGCGGCGTTGCGAAGGCACCAATGATCGTCTACTCCGTTTTTGATGGCTTGGGCGAGGAGGTCTCAGACGTCGTCCGTATAATGGAGAGACGTGTTGAGAGCGAGCTGACAAAGCTGCTTAGCTTCGAAACCGCAAGCTTCACAAACGAGGACGACCGCCCACGCGTGCGTAGGATGATCGAAGACGCACGCGGCTCGGTGGAAGGCTTCAATGCATACCTGCTAGAGAAGGTGACCAACGATGAAACTCTGCACAGGTTGATAGCAGAGGTAATGTTGGAATGGGACCTAGGTCGCGAGAGCGTGAGCACATGCTGCGACTTACTCATGCTGATATGTAGCATGTAGACGGGGTCGCCATCGGGCATCTTCTCCGGATCGTGCTCCTTACCCGCGTAACTCGTGGGCTCGATGGCGTGGCAGACGCCACAAACCCACTGGTGGATTTGCTTCGCCTCCTCCTGCATGGCGTTCACGCCGCCACGGCCCGACCACCATATGTAGTCGCTCAGGATGTGCTTCTTGGGATGGGTGCCGTGATCGGCTTGGATAAATTAACAAAACTAATCAAGAAGCCCGCTAAAACAATCCGATTAAATAAGTCAGGACAACGTGATGTTTGTTCGAGCGTTTGTGTGGGTGTTTGAGTGAATGATGGGAAGTGTTTTTGATGTTGGCGCGTTTATTTGTTTGATTTAAAAATTTGCATATTCTTAATAATATGAATATAATCACATTTGTGTGTATCAATTATTACATACTTTATATTGGTAATCGTAATCCATCTACATTTATCAAATCACTTGGATGTAAGTCATATGAAGAATCTTTTCGTATAAATGAAAGAATTATTTATTTAGTAGATGGTGTAGACAGTAACTTCCCACCGGAAATATCAACAATTGTTGGTGGAAGCCCAATTTCAAGTTATTTGTTGAAGCATCCATTGGCGCCCATATTGGCATATACTGGAGAAATGCCAGATTACGGGAAGGATGCAGCGAATACATGGGTTCAGTTTGCAAAGACTGTATTTAGAGATAAAGTATATCTTCTTACATATAATAATGATTTTGTAGTGAATACCGAGTCTTACCGTGGATACTATTGGAATGATTATATAATTCGTTTAGTCCGAGAATCTCGGTGCGAACCCCTTAATTATAGCAGAGTTTTTGATTCACGATTACGACCCCTCTTACTCGGAGGCGATGGCGAAAGGAGAATTGAATTATTTAATAATCTTCATGAACTTGGTGCACTGAAATCGACGAATTGGAGCTTATCGCGCCCATCCGTGTGCGATTCCGGTGGAGATTTGCAGTATAACATATGTAAATATCTCCCTAACCAGATAGACAGAGAGTTAAAAGGGGCATTGGAAAATAGTGATAAAGACATTACATTCCCCCCTTCTAAAATGTATTATGATACTGCATTCAGTATCATTCCTGAATCGATTATGCAAACTGGAGAATATACATTTTACTTTACGGAAAAGGTGTTTAAACCGATTAAGATGGGGCATCCATTTTTACATATATGTGTCAAAGGTGATTCATGGGACCGACTTAAAAAGCTGGGATTTAAGCCGTGCAAGATATTTAATAATAAAAATCTAAAGACAGAATCACTCTCTGAGTGTAGTTCCGTGAAATATGCAACTAAGGTATATAATAGAATAGAACATTTGAAGAGAATGCCGTTTCATAAATGGCAACAAGCATATAGGACAGCGGCCTTTAATAAATATTGGTTTTCTTGTCGTCTTCGGCACAAAATGCAACAACTTGCCACCAAATATGTAACTGATATCTTAGATAATTCAGATGAGCTCATTCCTATGTGTGCTTTTAAATCACCCTTTATGAAATTGAAAATTGGTATAGAATTCTGTAGAGAGAGTCGTATACGTTGTAGCTCGACCTGGAAAAAAATTAAAACAAGAACTACGAGTTCCAAGATTGTAATGAACTCAAGACAGGGAACAAGCTGTGGATTTGGCACAGACTTGATGGAACGCGCGGGAGGAGTCGCACTTGGAATCTATTTAGGTAGGAGTGTTATAGAACTCATTCGTGATGATGAACCAATGAGGCTTTTCATTAGGCCTCACTCTACAGTTTTTTCTTATAATAAAACATACGAATCATTCAGAACAATAAATGAATGCAATGGTGATATTCGTAAGTCTGAATTTTTAACTGAATGTATACAATTTGGAAACAAGTATATTCAAAATATAAAATTCAACGGCACGGGAGTTGTATCAAATTGGGATACATCTAAAGATTTGCATTTTGTGTCTCACAATTCATTTGCTGCATTCACTGGTGATATCATAGGAAAACGGCGAGAATATCTTAATGGATACAGTTCGGCATCTGGCCCAGGTTGCATATCACAAAGATTGATTCATTATGTTTCTAAACATATACTTGAGAAAGTTGTTGATTCTTTGAAACAATATGACGAAGATTTGATTGCTATACACATTCGAATGGGCGATTCGGCAATCAATCGAGAATGTCGTTCGTGTGTCATGCCAGGTGAACCGGATATACTTGCAGCAGATAGAATAGATATAACCAATTTACATAATGCACTTCATAGAGCGCGTAAAAAAATTAATGACAGGCCGGTCTACGTGGCGAGTGATACATATGAAGGATACAAATTGGCATCGAGTATATTTCGAGTAATTAATCCATATAATCAAACTGTTCATAGTACACAAATCAAAACTAAATCTGAAGCGACGCACCTCATGGTTGACTTTTTTAGTTTAATACTTGCAAAAAGGATATTTTGTTATGGAGACAGTTCTATTTCCTACAATGCTGCTTCTATATCAAATAAGGTATGTGAAAAATAACCTATTTTTCTTTGAGTTTAGCAGGATTATATACTTTACCTATGCACAGTACAAATAATTTCATAGTACAATATAATATATTAAACGCAGTATTTATAATGACTACTATCATGTTGCTTTAATATACTATTAAAAACTCATAACGAATAAATTTTATTTCGAATAAAGTTGTCAGATTGCTTATGTGTCATCTGAATCTGACATTGCCCAATATCGTAACATGAGGGACATCCGCTACCTAAACCATGGCAAGCCCTTTCGCGCTGTCCAGTTTGTTCACAAGGACACCGGGAAAATGACGGACTGTATAATAGATGAAGCAAGAACTACGCGTCTGATACTGTTCTATTGGAAAGCTGGATCATACCTTCTAAGTAAGATACCTTTTGGTCAGTTGGAAATTTTAAACCCTAATATTAATGATGCTGACAAATACTTCATCCCCGTAAATCTTGTTGAAGATATGCCTCCAGAAGGTACGTTTTATGAAACATTCGAGATGTCCTTGGGAATTATCGGAAAACACATTCGGATGCAAATACAGTATCCCGATGGTGATTTAGAATTACCATCAACTGTTTTTGTAACAAAGTTAGAAAATAGGGAAACTGAGTTCGAGACTCTATTGCAGAATAAGAAGTGTGCCGATTTTGTTGAGTATACACCCGAGCGTATATATTATACGGTTCCAGATAGAAATACGATTGGTACAAATGTGATAATTAAGAAACGGGTGAATACCCCAGACTTAATTTCATTGTTTGCGTACAATGGGTTTACTGCATACATGTTGAAAAAAGATGAATTCAAGATTGTGGATTATTTGCCGGATAGAATGACACGCGCAGAGTCAAATTGGAAGGCGCAATGGGAAGTAGATCCTGCGAGTGCAGGACCTGTTAGAGATTCGTGGCGTTGGAGAACAACTCATCTACCGAAGAATTGGAAATCGGTATACACACTTCCAGGTTATGCAAGGGAAATTGCGCGTGACATATTAGGAAATGACATGTCAGAGTTTCCTAGTGTTGAACGAATACTTGATACACTGAATAAAATCACATATCCAATGCGTAATTATGTTATCGAGCAGATAGAATTGTCAATTAACGAGACACGGAAAAAGATATCAAGTTCACTTGAACAACTGAGTAATGTGAGATTGGATGATTATCAGAAACTGGTTGAAGACTTTAATAGCACTGGTGATATTGACGAACGCCGTATATTGCAATGTAAATTAGAAGAGTTTGATAAAGATATCGAAAGTTTGAGTGGAACGGATAATCTTGTAATACTTAAGATGAATTCAATATCTGAGAAATTGCGAGATACGTCCAAATTGATTAGTGCCAAGGCACAGCAACAATCGAAGAAAGTTATTCCTACGAGCAAACCTCAAATGATGCAATTGAATAAGAGTATTTATGCAATCGATTATGCACCATACTCGTTAGAAAATAAGAATCGTTTGAGACATTTGGTATTACTATTCGCCGTGCATGGAACACATGGAAGAATTAATGGGACTTACAAACGAAGTGGACTTTTTAGAGGGTTGGCAGATGAACTTCGCGTATTCGCCGGTGAAAGCACAGAGGCATTGAGTAGTGCATTTGAACACGGAGATGTAAATATACTACCGGCAAAATCCATAAACAGATTAAAAAAAGAAGGTGGTAAACTATTGGGTACAGGCGGAAGAGGTTATAAAGGGATTCACGCAGAAGCAAAAAAAGCAAAAAAAATCTATAAACCTCGTTGGAACATGAAACGAACTATGCGAATAGATGCAGAAGCAAGGGCGACAAAAAAAGTTGAAATATAATTTACTATGGTCATCATTGCATCATAAACGAACAACATTTAAAAGTAAACCAACGGTTGAACCTGATTGTGTATCAAATGTTACTAATGTCTTTTTACTTTGTTCCCATCGTTCTAATGCGCCGTGTAATCCTATAAAGTATCTATATTTGCATACTCTTATTTTTTGGTTAAGATGTCTTAGACGCTGCGCTTCTTTGCGTTCAAAAATCATACCGTCGCATTTTTGAAACCTCCCCTCCGCAAATTCTTGATCCCATTGGTTTCGAATAAATCGTCGGCATGGATTTTTTGAACAGGGTGTATAAATAAACACGAGATTGTCTTCGTATTTGAATCTATATACTTGATTTGTCACCACATTCAATACGGTGTCAGCGGCGGGAAACTGCGGGTATGTTGGTAATTCTGACCATACATCAAGTACATAATCTGGAGAAGTCTGTAATAATTTCTTTTTAATTTCAAAACTGGATTCATTTATTATTTTACTATAAAGGTCGTCTAAGTTCAATATTTTGCGTTTATTAGTGCAATTATTTTCGACTGCTTGTAACATTATACTTTCAAACATTGTTTGGTCTTCTATTTGGAGTCCAAGTAACTTGTTTTGAATTGAGTAATTTGTCATAGTTGGTAATTTATCGAATCCAATAAAGTGCATAGAATCGTATAAATTAGATGTATCGACATGTACCATACACGAAACCATATTATAAATTATATCAAATATTGGATCAGGTAATGCCCCGAATGTATTTCTACATTCCCATGTTTTTCTGAGTAATAATAAACTAACTAATGTATTCTTGATTTTTTTAGGATATAAATATGAAAACTGTGGTATAAATTTCCCCGTATTCCAAGTTCTGTGATGTGGGACAATAAATTGAACGATAGATATTACCTTTAAATATTTGTCAGCGTCAACGTCAATGGAATTATCTTGAAGTGTTTCACTTATTAGTTTTAATAACTTTATTTTCTTGGAATTTAACGGCGTATCTAATTTACATTCTAACAAGTTGTACACTTCGTTTGTATATATTGTTGGAACTTGAACAGTGGGGGTAATGGATTTAATTCGGTTCATCATATAATCATAGCATATCCTTATGGAGACTTCCCGTTTTGCTGCAGTGGACCAAGTATCTTGGCTCTCGATAAAATGAGATGACGAGTTTCTGTCTGCTTTTGTTAATGAACCCATGTTAGATAATTTGTGTGAAATTGAAGACACGAACCGAAGCTCTGCTGGAATCTCTGTATACACGAATTTGTAGATTGGAAGTTTTGTTGACGACGATCGGTGACTTCTACCACATTGCTGTAGAAAGTCTTCTGCGCTCCACGGGAGTTCCATGCATATATGTACTCTGGCCTTTGAGTTGGCATTCTCTGCGTGTAACGAAATTCCTGTGCTACCTGCGCGTGATAGAATTGCAATATCTTTTTTTCCAGTCTGAAAATTGATACACTCCTTTAATGTCGATGGTTTGGCAACATATGAAAGTTTTCCGTTTACAATGTCTACGCGTTTTTTCCTACCAGTTATTTCTGCGACATTGTCGGTCCCAAATTCTTGAATGATGGCGTCTATTGGATCGAGACCAAAGTCTGGTATTATTGCGTTTGTTGTGACTTCTTTAAAAATTTCTTCGCATGTACTTACATATTCGGGTGCATTAGGAATAATGTTACGAACGTCGCTTGCTTCTCCTGTATTTTGAAGCGCTACTATGACTGCTTTGCCGTCTTTTAGTGCATCTTTTATTAATTCTATGACGATTGGGATTTTAGTATGTGCTAGAAAACGTTGCCAAAATATTTGATGTTTAATTCCACCAAGAAAGTTATTATTTGCAAATTCGCGTGCGCATCTATTATAGAGATGTCTGACATTCGTACTAAGCCCCTGTTTGACATAAGTTATGTCCACATCGTCCATGCTGAGGTGACGAGATACGTAGACACCGTGGGATTTCATATGAAGTGCAACTAATTCCATAATATTGTTTCCATGTTTTGTCAAGGCAGAGATGAAGTCTTCGAATGACCGAAAAGGTGCACCACTTCCCCATAATCCAAGGTCGTCGGTGTACTTAAAATGACTTGGAGCGCTGGCCGCGGTTGCACTGCTGTACAAAATCTTACAGTGTGGTAATAATTTCAGCAGTTCATCCATGGAACGTGAACTTTTAGACGAATGCCGTAACCAGTGACACTCGTCTAGTATGATCAATGGGTGCGTCGATTCTTCAAGCCAAGCAACTACTTGGTTACGAGTGTTTTCATTCATACACTCCATGTATGTCACGAATGATAGGCATCCGTTGAATTTATCCCATTTTAGTTTAGAAGATTCCAAAACAGCCGTATCGCGAATGGCATCTTGATACAATCTCTTGTTGACACTAACCCACATTACTTTTTGCTTATTTTGTATAAACTCTAATGCAGTTGATGCAATCATTCTACCTTTACCGCAACCGGTGCCGTCTCCCAGAAAGAAAGATTTTCTGTGTGAGAGGCATTGACAAATGAGCCGTACCGTTTCAAACTGAAAAGTTGAGATTTTTTCGTCTTTATGTACATTATTCAGGTCATCGGATTCTTGATAGGTTATGTCTGGACCTTTTGCTAGAGACAAGTTTCTTGATTCATAGATAGTAGACGGATGTTTTACATTTTTTTCGTAAGTACACAAGGGTTTCCATATGACAATCTGGTTCATTATTATTACCGTGATCTTTAAAATAACGAAATCGAACACATAATAATGCAAACATAATTATCATTTTTTTAAATATTATAATAAATAATAAATGAAAACTATAAATACATCCACATTAGTGAGTATAGTAGTATCTTTAATTTGTATTACGATTCTGTATGCCATCGTTTTTAAATTTTTCCAGAATCCAAGCTTTGAAACATTGCATACCGCAAACCTCACAATGGCTGCATTTCATCTTTTGCTCTCAATATTTATGTTTATGTCTCATTATAATTCTACAGATAAATGGACTGTTTTCTATGAACAAGATGAAATAGAAGAAGGTGGTATCGAAGGTGATACTGCAAAAGACAAGATAAGAAATATCAGGGATAGAATATATAATAAGAAAAAGAAAAAGGTTGAAATTGGGACAATTTTTGAATTATGTGGTATATTCAGCCTCATAACGTCGATGTTTCACATGTATCCATTGATATTCCGTACGAATTATGAGTCTAATATTTCTCAAAATAACAATCCCATGCGATGGTTAGAATATTTTATTACATCGGCAATCATGATGACAAGTATTGCGTCCGTGAGTGATGTTAAATCTGAATATGCACTATTATCTGTATTTGTGCTCACCGCAATTACAAATATTTTTGGTATGGCAATTGAGGCAACTACAGATGCATCATATAAGTGGGCATTCGTGATACTTGGTTTTATACCTTTCATAATCCCATGGTATATGATATCAAACAATTACAGTAACTACAAATCTACATATAATGACTTTGAAGATGTGGTTAATGAGTATGGTGAAATACCACTGGGAGATGTCACACTTACAAAGGATGGTTTTGAAAAAGGGAAGAAGAATATTAGTTACTTACAGATACTACTTATTGTAATATTTGCACTGTATAATATGTTTCCGGCAATCCAAATCAACCAAATTATTTCACCGGAAAAATACAAACTCGGAGAATTCAATTTCATAATTGCTAGTTTCATAAGTAAGGTTGTTCTTAATGGTATGGTGTTTGGACTTGGCAACAGACCATCGTTTACCGCGTAAAAAATAAACTTTTTTGTTTGTATACATTAAATGAACATTTTGCTCACAACATGTTTGTGTTCAGCATTTGTTGAAGGTGTTAATAACTATGACTACGACGTGGACTATCGCGATCACAAGTGGGTAGAAGACTATCATGCAAATGATAAAGTTGAACACTTTGAAGCTGTGTTGTACACGAACGAGGAATACAACGTAACAAGTATAAATACAGTGCACCAGGCTCAGTTTAGTATGCAATATAATATGAATATAATATACACACATTCGTGCACATGTATGTTATTTGTCCTAATATTCATCTTAATGCATTGTTTTGTAAATTGCGTTTGTAAAAAGAGATCCCAAAATACACCAATTACTGCCGTTGTGGTAGATCCAATCCATGACACACAAAGTAATAAGAAAATTGATATTTAAATTCTAGTTCAATAAGTCTACTAGACGGGCATACCTCAATATCTTTATCACATTTCTCCTCAAACACTTGCCAACCGTTGTATTAATTTTATAAGATTAGTGCTACCAAATCAAGAAAATACAATTTTGCCGGTAACTCCCTTTTCAATTTTTTTAATACTGTCATGTAATCGTGAAAATTTTCTTTTTATGGATGCGTATGGAGATCTATTAAAAGTTTTCGAGATACCGCTTCCCCTTTTTATCTTCCTGGCCATTTTCATATCTAATTTAGGTTTGGGTGCCTTTATCATATCAGATTCGTATAAATATTGAACCACTTCTTTCAACTGTTTGTCTTGTATTTGCGTTAATTGAATACTATTCTGATTTATACGAACAATATCATATTCAATTGTCATTATTATATTTTTTTCCGCAATATTCACTTGGTCAAGTGAATACGAGTAATCGCACATGTGTACCGCGTCATTGGCTCCAAATGGATATACTTCATTCACTTTGCTTGCGATAACCAAACAAGTAATTCCATATAGTTGTATTTCAGATGTATTGAGTGGAACCTTTGCGGAATACCTGTCGAATATTTCTACCCCAAGATGTAATGTAACATCACTCAGATGAAAAGCAAAATTTACTTCAATAATCCAGTCAATTAATATACTTCGTTTTTTCAAATCCAACTCAATTTTAAGTGAGTCTTCTACGTTGTATTCTACGATGGATGTAATACTATTACCATTCTCCTGAGATATAGATAGCATTTTACACAATGTCTTTGAACTTGGTCGGCGATTTGGATTTGCAATTAAAGTTGATGCAAATATTTTTAAGATTTCGATCGGACAGTTCCTATATTTGTTAAGCTTCGATTTTAATTTATTTTTGAAATCTCCCAACATCGTTGGGTCATAATCCTTAAACTTTCTGTTATTTGCCCAGCTTTTCATTTTGTATGTGCCAATGACACTGAATATTTTAAAAATTTGATCGATTTGGGTTCCATTCGACTGAAATAATGGAACTTCACTTATTATTTCAAGGCATGTACATCCAATTGACCACACATCTGAAGTAAGATCATATTCTCCACATCCAAGTAAACATTCAGGAGCCCTGTACCATATAGTGCATGCTTCTATTGTGAAGCATTGCCCAGTTATGTATCGACGAGTTGAACCAAAATCCGATATCCTCACATCCAACGTATCATCAATAAGGACATTTTGTGGTTTAATATCTCTGTGCATGAATCCTAAAGAATGCATATATGCAATTCCATTACATATTGATTTACATATATTGATTTTGCCATTCATATCAGTTTTATTCTTTTTGAGATAGTCTCTTAGATTCCCCCACATTCCTTTTGTTAACAGTACGTTTGAATCGCCGTGTGCAATAAAATCATACATGTTGAGTATGTTATTGTGTTTCATAAATTTCATGAATGCGACTTCTCTAATAATATCAACAGGTAACCCATTCTCTGTGTCATCAGACTTATATACCTTTGCTGCCGTTAGTTGATCCCCTTTCGATTTATCAAGAAAACAATATACATTTCCAAATGTACCCTCGCCTGTTTTTTTCGCATTTTTTACGCGATTAGGCAATATTCGTTCGAGTATGTTCATATGAACCGGGACACAGGTTGCGCTGGATATTAATCTGACATTTTATTTCGAAAAAATAGGGAACCGTTATATATTAGTTCGAGTTTTTTTGAATCAGTGTACACACATTCTCCTGATATTAATGCATTGGAACGCATACTTCTACATTCAGTTGCCAGAAGTAGTGAACGAGGATATCATGGTTCTCATGGTCCCCAACGTCAATCATCACTTAGATGAGATAGCGTTTAAGTTGGTAATATTATCTACACAACATGAAATTAATGTTTTGAGAGGCCAAGTAACGGAAACCTTAAACACATTTAACTATAAACAATTACATGAATAACTCCATTAGTGCATCGTTTACATCTTCTTGAACTGATTCATCCCCCAATTCATCTTTGTCTTTTGGTGCACTTGGTTTTATAACAATATCTTTGACGTTTTCATTTGTAATCCTAAATCCATTAATGTGTCCAGTATTCATTGTAGTTTCCCTACCATCCTTGTGTTTAAACGTAAAGAAGGTTGGGTATAATCCGATGACATCTACCGGTTCTTCGTGTAATTCAGGAAACCATCTACCCCACT
>MDTF01013555.1_pt1 | contig 11318 bp, 11 predicted proteins | sample 811191 | NCBI WGS metagenome assembly MDTF01 (sample SAMN05326649, study PRJNA326480) | marine metagenome | isolation source: seawater | place: Southern Ocean | collected 2011
GTTAATCAATAATTCTAAGCCACAAAGTTGAAGGCGCACGCTTGGAAAGCGTGTAAACGGGCAACCGTTTCAAGGGTTCGAATCCCTTTCTCTCCGCCAATACCAACACATTTAAAAGCTATTGATTATCAACGTTATTTTAATGTCGGATAGTTTTTTCTTTTAAGACATTCGTGAAATGATAAGTTTAATTACTCAAAGTGAAATGATTCGTTTTGAGATAAAAAAAGGAGCAATCATGAAAGCAATATCAGGACTAACGTCCATTTTTGACAGCCTAACAAGTGTAGTAATATCTCTACTTGCATTAGGTATCGTAGTAAGCCTACTTGGTGGAAACGTTCCATTTGTTAGCGGAATAGCGGAAAATATTATAGGTTTAGTACAATCTTTAGGTGATGCAGGAATAGTTGGTTTAGTAGCCTCTATTATCATCTTAAATCTTTATAAGTAATTGATTTGTGCTACTTCTATCGAACTAGCTTTAAATAATGGTCTCCCTAAATGAAAGAATGTTTAGGGCGACCAAAATAGAATGGATAAATTATGATAAATTGGATTGCAACAATAACAAAATACTTAAATAAATTTTTAGAAGTAGGAATTTTACTTTTAGCAATCTCAGTGATAGCTGAAATAGTGTTTGGCCCAGACGTAGCTTTTTTTGGATCCCAGGTTACTAAAAATTTAATAAATCTACTTAATGCTCTTGGTGAACAAGGAATTGCAGCTTTAATAATAGTTTTAGCTGTAATGTTTGCGTATAGAAAATTATTAAAATAAGCCAAAGCAGACAAAATAGATGCAAGATATATGCTTGAAAAAATTGGGTGAACAAAATTTAGAGGGAAGTATAAATATCTCTCTTCATCGTTACTAGAAATCTTATAAATAAGAAATTAGGTTAAACAAAAATTCTAAAGATATTATCTAACCTTTTTTATATTTCATAAATAATAAAACCAATTCCTGCGTAACCATAATCCAAAATTTTTCTAAACAAAATTTGAGGGTACTTTTTTTTAAAATCATTAAAAGCTCCGTATTCACCTTTATTTATATCACCTTTATAATAGTGAAAATCATCAAATAAAATTATAGTCCCTCTTTGAAAACATGGTCTAGCAAATTCCAAAGCTAAAGAAGTAGACTCTTTTAAATCACAGTCAATCATTATAATTCTGGCTTTGTTTAAGCCAAGATCTTTTGGATTTTTGTCTTTTATTGTTTGCTGATAAAAACCTTCAATAATTTTATATTTGTTATTGCCGGCAGTTCGGTGAATATTTTTTAAAACTTTTTTTTTATTTACAAAAAAAAATTCACTTTTAAAAGAAGGATTTAAATCAAACTTTTTTATTTCACCAAAACCATGGAAAGAGTCAAAACCTATAAATTCACAATTGGTTTTTTTTTTAAAAAGTTTATCTATTTTTTTATTAATCTTTATGGCAAAATTAAATGAACTACCGGTAAATACTCCAAATTCTAGATAGTCGCCTAGAGTATCGTCATGTGCGGTAATAAAAAAAGCCTTTTTTATTGCGGTATACTTCGCAACAGTATTTTCAAAATAAGGATGAATAAGGGCAACTATACTAGAGACAAAATTCTGTATAAATAAATTATTTTTAATTATTTTGATAATACTCATTTAATTTTTAATATTTTGTAAGATAGTCTACTTTTTAAGTATTATATAAGTATAAAATTTGCAAGTTCCCAAAAAAATAATTTTTATGTGATTAAAAAATCTAACAAAACGTTTCAATATAAATTTTATACACTAAAGACTTTCACACTTTTTCATCAATCTATGCACACACCTATTACGAGTTATATTTTATTAGACGAATCAAGTACTAAGGTAATTGAGGTGGTGGAGGGAGACTAAAGCCACCTTATCTAACTAAATTCTTTTCACAGAAACCACTTCTAAATTTGCAGTTTTTTTTATTAGTTTGATTGTTTTGGTAATATTCATAATAATAGTTTTTTTTCTTGGACCGTAGGCATGGATAAGTTTGTTATTAGATAACGCTACAGCTACATGACCTTTCCAAAAGATAATATCATTTTTTTTTATTTTTTTTAGATTTATATTTTTCTTAAAAAATTTTACTTGTTGACTGCTATCTCTTGGACAAAATTTATTGTTAAAATTTAAAAATATTTGTATTAAACCAGAGCAATCAATCCCTTCAAAAGTTTTGCCACCCCATTTATATTTTACATCTTTAAAAATTTTTACATCTTTAAAAATATTTTTATTTTTATATTTTAGAGGTTTTATATTATTTGTTACGATCCAGTTGTTCTGAAATCTAGAAAATTTTTGATATACCCCATCTACTTTAATTTTTGCGGCATATGGTAGTTTTCCAATTTTATCTTTAAAATTAGGATTTTTATATATATCAGCAAATAAGATAGACACCTTATGATTTGGATTCAGATAAGAGATAATTTTTTTTTTTATTATGTAACCTATATAACCATCTTCTTTGATCTTAATCTTAATCCATTTTGAAGAGTTGCTAATTATCTTAAAACCTTCTCCATAAATCATTTGACTAATGACCTCTGATTTTGAAGAAGCTTTTTTATAAAGGTTCATCACAGGAAAGTTGCTTGAGTAAAGATTATTCATTTAAATTGATTTTTTTTCTAATTAAAAATAAACAGATCAGCGATGGAATTACCATTAAAGCAGTTATAATAAAAAATACAATCCAGTTTCCATTTAACCAATCAACCATAACACCCGATGAAGAGGCAAAAAGTGTTCTACCAAGTGTACCAATCGAAGCAAGCAAAGCATATTGAGTTGCTGTATATGATCTATCTACTAAAGCAGAAATAAATCCTACGAACGCAACTGTTGCAAATGCAGCAGATAGATCATCTATTAAAACAGTAAAAGCAAATAAAATTTCAGAATTTCCAACCCAAGCTAAAACAGAAAATAAAAGATTTGTAGAGGCCATAAGAATGCCCGAAAGAAACATAGCTTTAATTAAGCCCATCCGAACCGCAAACAAACCACCCAGCAAAGTGAATGTAACTGTTGTTAACCAACCAATTCCTTTTGAATAAAGAGCTATATCAGTTTTAGAGAAGCCAATTTCTTTATAGAATACTAATGACATTCTTCCAAGAAAAGCTTCTCCAATTTTAAATAAAAAAACAAACCCAAGTATTGATATAGCTACATTAATTGTATTTTTTTTAAAAAAACTTAATAGTGGATTTATTATTATTCCGTAAAGCCAAACAAAACTTCTAGTAAAAACATTAGAAATACCAATTTTATTTAATATTTTTTGGTCAGAAATTTTTTGTGAGAGTAGCTTTTTTTTCGAATTTTCTTCAGGAATAAAAAATAAACCTATACAACAAAGCAGAATAATTCCTGAAAGTATTAAAAAAGATATTTGCCAATAATTTTGTATACCTTGTTTTTGCAGTATATCGGCGCTAATTAAAGATACTAAACCTCCAATTTTGTAACCAGTCCACCATCCCACAACAGATATTGCGGCACCCGCGGACAATAGAACTTTTTCGTTTTCTCCTATTTGTTCAATTCTCAAAGCATCAATTGTTATATCCTGAGTTGCAGAAGAAATTGCAATACCTAATCCTACTGCAATTACTAGCCATAAATTTTCAGCAGGATCTAGAAAACTCCAAGCCAACAAAGAAATAAAAATAGTAATCTGCATCAAAATTATCCAAGATTTTCTATGACCTATTTTTTTAGATAAAAATGGTAGATGTAAACGATCTATTAGAGGTGCCCATAAAAAATTCACTGCATATACTCCAAAAATTAATCCCGCCCAGCCAATTGTAGCTCTGCTTAAATCATTTTCTTTTAGCCACAGGCTTAAGGCACTCCCAATCAAAACCCATGGAAAACCACTCATTATGCCAAGCAATAAAATTCTCAACATTCTTCGATCTAAATAAGGTTTTATGAAATTTGATAAAATCATTTATTCTAATCTCTCCAAAAAGATGGAAAGAATAATATTAAAACAGCAAACAACTCCAACCTCCCAAGCAACATACCAAATGATAATATCCATTTAGAAACTTCAGGTATGGATTTAAAATTTCCATTAGGTCCTATTACTTCACCAAGTCCAGGGCCAACGTTTGATATTGATGTGGCGGCCCCAGAAATTGCAGATATAAAGTCAAGACCAGTTATCGAGAGCAACATAGCAATTAATACAAATATAAACAAATAAGCAAAAACAAAAATAATTACTGAATTCATATAATCATCAGTAATTTTCTGATTATTGTACTTTAAAATAAAAATATTATTTGGGTAAATTAGTTTTTTAATTTGGTTGTTTATAAATAAAAATAGCAGCTGGAACCTAAATATTTTTATTCCACAAGCTGTTGAGCCTGCACAACCACCTATAAACATCAAAAAAAGAAAAAAAATTAACGGAAACTTACCCCACAAACTAAAATCATTGGTTACATATCCTGTTCCGGATAAAATAGAAACAACATTAAAAGATGAAATCCTAATTTTTTCAATTAACAAACCACTATCATTATTAAACAATAAATATAAAAACATAATAAAAGTAGAAAAAACAAAAAGATAAACCAATCCTCTAATTTGTATATCTTGAAAAAATATTTTTTTATCACCTTTAATAAATTTTAAATACGAGATAAATGGTATGCTTCCTAAAATAATAAATATTGTAGCTACTATTTCTATGTTTGAATTTTTAAAATAACCTATTGATTCATTGTGCGTAGAAAACCCCCCAGTAGCAATCGTAGTCATGGCGTGAGCAATGCTATCAAATAGATTCATGCCAAGAATTTTGTAAAAAAAAATACATAATAAAGTTAGAATTAAATATGTAGAAATTATAATAAAAGCTATTTGAGTAGTTCTCGGTAAAATTTTTTCAGGTCGATCTGAACTTTCTATTCTAAATAATTGCATGCCCCCAACCTTTAAAAGAGGGAGCACCGTAATAGCCATTACGATTATTCCAACTCCGCCGAGCCACTGCATAATAGCTCTCCATAATAATATACTTTTTGGTGATTTATCCAAGTCTGTAATAACAGATGAACCAGTTGTTGTTATTCCTGACATACTTTCAAAAAATGAGTCACTTATTGAAAAATTAAGATCAGAAAGAATAAAAGGGATCGACCCAAATAAAGCTAAAGCAATCCACGTAAAAGAAGAAAATAAAAATGTTTGTTTGAGGTTTAATTCATACTTTTCTTGTAAATTAGCCAACATAAAAAGTGTGCCAATTAAAATAGTAATAAACGCAGATGACAGAAAGCTATGACTATCTTCTTTATAAAAGATTTGTACCCCATAAGGTATCAACATAAAGAAACCTAGGATAATTAGTAAAGTTCCGATTATAAAAAAAACAGTTTTGTTTGAAGTCATGATAAAAAAATAGATTATTTAAATACCTGTAAAATTCAACTAATTATCTTGTAATTATTCCTGTATTTTATCTATAAAGTTTAATAAACCAGTCTTATGCTTGATGCTAATTTAATTCAATCAACTTCTTCCTGGCCTTTTGTTGAGATTAGAAAACTTTTAAAAGACAGAAAAGATCTAATAAAATCTAAAAATAAAATAACTTTTCAAACTGGTTATGGCCCTAGTGGTTTACCACATATAGGCACATTTGGAGAGGTGGCTAGAACTTCTATGATGATAAATGCCTTAAACCATATTCAAAACATTGAAACAGATCTTATAACCTTTTCAGATGACATGGATGGTTTAAGAAAAGTACCAGATAATGTACCAAACAATAAAATACTTCACGAAAATCTTGGCAAACCTTTAACCGATATTCCAGATCCATTTAATAAATTTGATAGTTTTGGAAAACACAATAATGAAATGCTTAAAGATTTTTTAAATAAATTTAATTTTAAATTTAATTTTAAGAGCTCTACTGAAAATTATAAAAGTGGAAAATTTAATAACTCATTAATGCGTGTTTTAGAAAAATATGAAGAGATTATGGAAATTATTTTACCAACTTTAAGAAGCGAAAGAAAAAAAACATACTGCCCATTTTTACCAATATGCCCAATCACAGGTAAGGTTTTAGAGATAGCGCTTCTAGAAATGGATAAAAAAAGTGGTACAGTAATTTTTGATAATAATGGTAAAAAATTAGAAACTCAAATAATAAATGGAAATTGTAAATTGCAATGGAAAGTAGACTGGGCTATGCGATGGTTTAATTTTGATGTTGATTTTGAAATGTATGGAAAAGATTTGACTGAAAGTGCAATACTTTCAAATAAAATTTGTAAAACTTTAGGAAAGAGACCTCCAAACGGATTTGCCTACGAATTATTTTTGGATGAAAAAGGTGAAAAGATATCTAAATCGAGAGGGAATGGAATCACAATAGAGCAATGGTTAAGATACGCATCACCTGAGAGTTTATCTCTTTACATGTATCAAAACCCAACCCGTGCTAAAAAATTATACTCGGATGTTGTTCCAAAAGCTGTTGACGAATATCTTTCTTTAATTGAAGTTTTTCCTAAACAAGAAATTAAAAAACAGCTATTAAATCCGGTTTGGCATGTGCATAGTGGAAAACCCCCTAAAGAAAAAATAGTTATGACTTTTTCTATGTTGTTAAATTTAGTAGGTTCTAGTAACGCTGAAAATAAAGAGATTTTATGGAAATTTATTCAAAGATTTCATCCAGATATTAAGCCAGAAAACTATCCTATACTTGATCAGTTAACCGAATATGCAATCAATTACTTTAGAGATAAAGTGGAGCCGAATAAAAAATATAAAGTTGCCGATGAAACAGAAAAAAAAGCTCTTAAAAATTTAGCTAAAAAACTCGAGTTGGTTAAACAGGAAACCAATCCAGAAGATATACAAACCATAGTATATTCAATAGGTAAAGAAAATGGATATGAAAAAAAATTAAGAGAATGGTTTATACTAATTTACGAAGTTCTTTTTGGAAGTGAAGATGGGCCAAGAATGGGTTTTTTTATAAGTTTTTTTGGCGTTAAAGAAACTATTAAATTAATTGATCAAAAAATAAATAAATAAATGTTTTCACTTTTACGACCTTATATCTTTGGGCTAGACCCAGAAGCGGCTCATGATTTAGCAATTAAATCTTTAAAATTTAATTTTATACCTAAAGTTTTTTTTCAAGTTGAGGACGAGGAAATGCTCGAGACAGAATTATTTAAAAAAAAATTAAAAAACCCAATTGGATTAGCGGCTGGTTTTGATAAGAGCGCAGAAGTTTATAATTCTTTATTTAAACTTGGTTTTGGTTTTGTCGAAGTTGGAACCATTACTCCTAAACGTCAACCAGGAAACTCCAAACCTAGAATATTTAGGTTAGAAAAAGATAAAGCAATGATAAATAGACTTGGTTTTAATAACGATGGAATAGAAATAGTCTCAGATCGCCTAACTAAAAATCTACCTGAAGATTTTTTAGGTATTAACATAGGCCCAAATAAAAATTCTAAAGATAAGATCTCGGATTTTCTGAAATGTTTTGATAAATTAAATAAATTAGCCAGTTATGTTACTGTTAATATTTCCTCGCCAAACACTGATGGCCTAAGGGACTTTCATCAAGAAAAACTGTTATCTAATCTTTTAAGAAAATTAAATGAATTAAAAAAAAATAAAAAAATACAATGTCCTATAGTTTTAAAAATTTCGCCAGATATAGAAGAGAAAGAAATTACTAATATAAATGAATTAGTATCAAAATTTAAAATTGATGGAATAATACTAACAAACACTACAAATCAATACAGAGAAGATTTATCTGATATAAAAAAAAATGAAGCTGGTGGATTATCAGGTTTACCGTTGCAAAAATTATCATTAAAATTTATTAAAGATTTTTATAATATTAACAAAGGAAAAGTACCCATTATTGGAGTTGGAGGTATTGATAGCGGACAAAGCGCGTTTGACAAAATTGCAGCTGGAGCTACTGTTATACAGCTTTATACTGGTATGATATATAAAGGCCCAGGAATAGTTAAGGATATTAAAAAAGAGTTAATTGAAATTTTAAAAAAAGAAAAAATAAAAAATATTCAGGAAGCTGTCGGCATTAATTCTTAATGTTTTCTTTCTTTGAAAATCTAAAATGATGAATTAATTCTCTTACGTAAGAAAAAACAAATCCAACGAATATAACAAAAAATAAAGATATTGACGCATAAGCAATAGGTGAATTTCTTGCTAAATTTTTTATTGAAATATTTAGATGTGAAAATTCAGCAGAAGAAAGCGTTTCTATTACATTATTACTTTTGTTAAAAACAAATGTTTCTATTCCTATAAAAATTCCAAACACTATTAATAATATAGCTAATGAAGCTTTATATTCTGCTGCATTTAATTTTTCAGAAACTTTCAGGCCTATATGCAAACCAATAATAGATCCAAATAATAAAAATGAAACTAAAACTATGTCTATAGATTTAAATTGCAAAGCGTGTCCTATGACAACAAAAGCAGTAATAAAAATTGTTACAAACAAAGACGTTCCTGGAACTAATTTAGTTGGCATTCCAACTAAATAAATCATAGCAGGAACCATTATAAAAGCTCCCCCAATACCCATGATAGAAGCAAATAAGCCAACTATAAAACCAAGTATTATTGGAGTTAAAGCACTCTCATATAATTTTGATTTAGTGAATCGCATTCTAAATGGTAACGCGTGGATCCAATAATGCGTATGTAATTTTTTTTTTATTATTATTTTTTTTTTTAAGGCACTTACTTCTTTGACCCCCTCAACAAAAATTACAGTTCCAATAACTGCTAATAAATAAATGTATGCTAATGCTATAACTGTATTTATGTTTCCAATTTCACGTAGGTATTTGAAAATTTCTATCCCTACAAATGCTCCAATTAACCCCCCACACACAATCATTATACCCATCTTGTAATCGAGAGTTTTTTTATACCAATGAGTAGTTGCTCCAGACACAGATATTCCTAAAATATTATTTGCAACATTAGACACAGCATAAGCCGCAGGTATTCCTAAAAAGATAAGAATAGGGGTCATTAAAAAACCTCCACCAATACCGAATATTCCCGACAAAAATCCAACAGCAAAGCTTAAAATTAAAACTGTAATGATATTAATTTGAACTTGAGCAATTGGTAAGTAAAATTCCATTAAATTCTTTATTATTTGGTTGTTTCATTGTCAATCTAGATATATTAGTTGACCAAAACAAATACAAGAATTATACAACTATCAAAATTTATTTATGTCTAAAAGATGCGAACTTACTGGAGTATCACCTTTAAAAGGTCACAACGTTAGTCATTCTAACAATAAGACTAAAAGAAGGTTTTTACCTAACCTAAAAAAAGTAACCTTCAAAAGTGAAAAATTGAAAAAAAATATCACTTTAAGAGTCACGAGTGCAGCAGTACGTACGGTTGATTTCAAAGGTGGACTTGACGAATATTTAAAGTCAATAAAAAAACAAAAACTTTCTAGAAAAGCACAAAAATTAAAATTAAGTATTAGCTTAACAGCGTAGTGCTTAAAAATATAAAATTACATAAAAGTTTATTTATAGCACTCTCAATTTTTATGGGTGCAGTTATAATTATTTCAAATTATCTAGTACAATTTCCTATAAACAAATTTAATCTGCAAAATATATTAACTTACGGGGCATTTAGTTATCCCATAACATTTTTAATTACTGATTTGGCCAATAGAAGATTTGGCAAAGAAGATGCTAGAAAATTAGTTTACTTTGGTTTTATTGTAGGTATTTTATTAACAGTATTTGTCTCAACAAATTTTCAAGATATAATATCAATCAGAATTGCCATAGGGTCAGGCATAGCTTTTTTAACTGCTCAATTAATAGATATCGAGATTTTTCAACGCCTCAGACACAATGCATGGTTTGTTGCCCCGACGATTTCGTCAATTATTGGTTCAACAGTGGACACTTTTTTGTTTTTTTCCATTTCCTTCTTAGGTACAGATATGCCTTGGATAACACTCGCTTTTGGAGATTTATTTGTAAAATTTTTAATGGTACTTTTAATGCTAATCCCTTTCAGATTGCTAATTACAAAAATAAGAGATTTAAACGCCAAGGAATTTGATTAAGAATTCTTTAGTAAAGTTAAAAAATTATTAGCTATCAAGAAAAGACCAACTTAGTGAATAGTTTTTTTTTTATCTTCACTAAATAAATCGGTTAATTGATTAATCATTACATCACCAAGATCTTGAACGTCAGCAATTTTAATTGCCTTTTCGTAGTACCTGGTAACATCATGTCCAATACCAATAGCAAGCAACTCAACAGAAGAACTTTTCTCTATCCATTTTACTACTTGCTTTAAATTATTTTCTAAAAAATCGCTTTGATTTGTAGATAAAGTAGAATCATCTACAGGCGCACCATCAGATATAACCATTAATATTTTTCTTTCTTCTTTTCGTTTAAGAATTTTATTGTAAGCCCACTTCAAAGCCTCTCCATCAATATTTTCTTTCAAAAGACCTTCTTTAAGCATGAGACCCATATTTTTTTTTGATTGTCTCCAAGGTGTGTCTGCAGATTTATAAATTATATGCCTTAAGTCATTCAATCGACCTGGAAATAAAGGTTTCTGATTGTTAATCCATTTTTCTCTACTTTGGCCACCCTTCCAGTGTTTAGTGGTAAAACCTAGAATTTCTACCTTTACAGAACATCTTTCCAAAGTTCTTGCTAAAATGTCAGCGCAAATAGCAGCTACTGAAATAGGTTTTCCGCGCATTGATCCTGAGTTATCGATTAAGATAGTTACTAATGTATCTTTAAACTTTATATCCTTTTCTTTTTTGAAAGAAAGAGAATGAAGAGGATCTATTATAACTCTTGTTAATTTAGAAGTATCTAGCGAACCCTCCTCCAAATCAAATTCCCAAGATCTATTTTGTTTTGCCAGCAGTTTCCTTTGTAGTTTATTAGCTAGTTTAGAAATAAAATTTTTTAGACTTAATAATTGCTGATCTAAGTTCTGTCTCAGTCTTAAAAGTTCTTCTTCACTTTCTAGGTCTTCTGCAGTTATAATTTCATCAAATTCATGGGTGTAAAACTTATATTTTACATCCCCAAAACTTTTATTTATTTTTTTTTTTTTATTTTTTGAGTTTAAAGAATCTTCTTCTTCGCTGATCTCAATATCTTTGTCAGTTTCAGATGACAGCTGATCAGCATCTGGCAAACTAGCATCTATA
>MDTF01009471.1_pt1 | contig 11299 bp, 6 predicted proteins | sample 811191 | NCBI WGS metagenome assembly MDTF01 (sample SAMN05326649, study PRJNA326480) | marine metagenome | isolation source: seawater | place: Southern Ocean | collected 2011
AGAGAAGTCTTGGTCATAGGTTGCACCCAACTGCTGCTGCACGATCCCGGCATAAACATCTCTAGCCGTCATACCTTCAGGCACTATGGGACATTCTCCATCCGCAGGACCGCGTCTTCCCCAAAGCATCTGCATCAGTTCCTGCTGACTCAGTGCCTTGGGCATTCTGGGATTCAACGCCCCAACAGTGTGTATGAAACGATTAACGTTTTCTGGAAAGACATCATAGGTTGTGACAGGTTCAGAGAACTCAGCGCCACCAGCGTGTGTTTCTTTTACGTGGTATGCCTCCATGAAGGCCTCTTCGGCCGCCTTCCAATTTACCGGCAATCGCTTGCAAACATGTGTCTCGATATACCTGTCATCAATATGAAAATCCTTGAAATGTTCTGGCAAAACGCCTAAATATTCACTCAAACTCTCAGCATCAGGATCAAAATTGACAAAGACAAAGCCACCCCAGGTGTCCACCAGAACCTCACGTAGGCTATGGCTGTCGTCTTTAACATGCGGAAAGTCCCAATTCTCGGGCAAGTCAATTAACTCACCCTCTAGAGAATACACCCAACCGTGAAACGGGCAGCGGAAACTTTCACAAAAACCATTGTCGCCGGGACCCTTTAGTGCCGTACCCCGATGCATGCAGGCGTTATAGTAAGCCTTAACCTGCATCGACTCGGTACGTGTAACAATAACCGAAAGTTGGCCAATATCGTAAACCTGATAGTCTCCCGCTTCCGCAATATGCTCTTCACGACAGGCCATCTGCCAAACCTTCGGCCACATTTTTTCAAACTCCGCCTCCGCATAGTCTTTAGACGTATAGTTGGAGTAAGGAATATCTGCGTCGCCAAGGAACTCATAGGACTCAGTCAGGAAAGACGCAGGCGGTTCAGATGCATCTTTCTTTATTGCCTCTTGATAAGTATGTCCCGGTGCGCGGGCCTCACCGGGCGATAGATTTGCTGACATACACGCTCCTGACGTCTAAGGACGTTTGCATTGAACACTTTAAACGCTATGGTCGCCTTTCTTCTATGCGTTCGTCAATCTCATTGTAATATCATTCGCCCCGATTTTCTTGACCAGCGAAAGATGTGTCGCCGCAGAAATTGAGGTGCCATAGGATACTAGCCTCAATAATCGCCGCCAAGTTACTCACAGGGAATGCTGCACCTTTAGGCTGACTAGCGCACCACACGTCATCAAAGACGCACCCTCCAGGATCGGCCGCATGTACCCCTATTCACAAAAAGTGAAAGCGGCATCGGCAAAGTAATAAGCAAGTATGAGTGGCGAAAAGTAGGAAGAACTAGACCAAACGGAAAGATCGCAATTGGCGATAAGGGGTGAAGATGCAGGTTAGCTATGTAACCTGCATCTTTTTTCCAACCCCTAAATTAGCAGATGCGACTAGAAGCTGTATCGAGCCTCAGCACCCCAAACGCGAGGTTGATTCACATAACCCGTCAGATTAGCAAAGTCGATGCCGCCAATTAGATTTTCTTCATCGGTAATATTTCGGCCGAACAAACCAATTTCGTAGTTCTTTTCTAGATTGCGGTAACCGAATCTTAAACCACCTTCAAATTGTGTGTCCGTGGTGTACTCAATGCTTTCATAGAGAAAGTCATTAGTCTCACCCTTCCACTTCCAGTCAGTAAAGAAAAATAACTCGTTACCACTTGCAAGGGGACGCGTGTAGTCAAGCTCCAGATTGAGCGTCCATTCCGGTGCATGTTGAAAGGGATTGCCATCAATCACAGCAAAGCCATTGGCATCAAGTCGATCCTTAACCGTACACAAACCAGAACCACATGGAGCTGTCGACAATCCTCTTTCCTTGATCTCAGTTTTAGAGTACCCATAGCCGCCTGAGATCACGAGATTCTCAGTAACAACGTAGTCCACTTCAACCTCAATGCCATAACCAACGCCCTCTTTAGCGTTAAGTAAACGTGTGGAGTTCGATGCGCCACCCACTGCGGTCAGCTGCATGTCATCAACAACGTAGTAAAAGGCAGAAATGTTATACCGAGCCTTATCCGACAGACCTTTATAGCCTACTTCGTAAGACATGATAGTTTCGGAATCCGCTGTAGTCACAGTGGGATCATCCGCAAGACGATCCTGAACAGTTGGCGCTCTGAATCCGGAAGCAGCCCTCGCATAAACATTCGCTGAATCACTCATTGCATAGGCTAAAGAGATATCCCAACTGATATTGTCATCATCAAGACTAACCGGATCGAGCGCTACAGGACCAGTCGCTGTAATTCTAATGTGATCTGCATCTTTTTCATCATCTGTATAACGCAGCCCAACTGTAACCCTTAGCTCGTCACTAACATCGTACGTGCCCTGACCAAAAACGGCCCAGGTGGTATTGTCGATGCTGGAGGTTGATGAAGTAGCAAAGATCGGCGCACCTGCATTCTTTTGCTGAGCGTTACTTAAAAACTCATCTTCGAAGTAAAACACACCAACCTGATAATTAAACTGACCGTCAAAGTTGCTCGCGAATCGAAGTTCTTGAGTTAACTGACTAACTTCAATTGAGCTACCGGTATCAATATCAACGACAAACGGCGAAGCGAAGGGGGAAAACGGAATACTTGCTGGGCCTGATGGAGCACCACCACAGGTAAAGAGACAACCAAAGCCTCCATCGATATCGCCCCGAGCAAACCTATCGTAAACATCCTGGTAGGAAGTGATCGACGTCAGAGTATATTCACCGAGATCCCAATCCAATTTAACTGTCGTACCGTGAGATTTCATACCGGCGGGGTTATTAGCACCGCCGTCAAGAAACACTGTGTCACGATCGAAGTTAGCATTTAGGTTGTTGCTACCCGTACTAAGAACATTCGCCCGAAAAGGAGTGGCTGAATTACCATCTTGATCCTGCCGCTGGTGTAACACGAGCGCAGTAAAATTATCGGAAGGCATCCAAAGGAATTGAAGACGAGCCGCAGCGATTTTGAATCCGCCAAGCGCATCGTTCTCTCCGGTAAAGCCATTATCGATCCAGTCATCACGATTCTGATGCATGAACGAAACTCGGGCTAAAAGTGTGTCCTCGATCAGGGTCCCACCCACGGCTCCTTCAAAATTAGCTGTGCCATAGTCTCCAGCTGAACCTCTTACGTAACCCTCTGTCTCTTCTGTGGGGCGTCTCGAATCAACCTTAATAATCCCGGCAGTAGTGTTCCGACCGAACAACGTGCCCTGCGGCCCTCTAAGAACTTCTATGTCATCCATATCAAATAGAGGGAAGGCTTTTAGCGCTGACTTTTCCATTGGGACATCATCGAAGACAATAGAAACTGGCTGCGAAGCTGCTTGGGTGAAGTCCGCATTACCTAAACCACGCATGTAAAAACGGGGCGACAATCGACCATTAGAGCTTTCAACATGGAGGCCTGGCGCGGCACTGGCCAGCGCCAGAATATCTTCGCCGCCACTGAATCTGGCGGTCAGTCGGTCACCGGCCATCCGAGTGATTGCAATGGGAACTTCCTGAATGTTTTCCTCGCGTTTCTGCGCGGTCACCACGATTTCCTCAAGAATGTCCGAGGACAATGCTGGAGCTGCCATAAGACAGCTAATGGCAAGCACGCTGCCTTTGGCCAAAATACTTCGTAAAGATGGTTCGATCATCTAAATTCCCTATTATTTATCCTAAAAATGTTTGACCTAGGTCAAAACTGCGGAGCTGCTATGATAATGCATCTGGCCCGCTTTTGGCAGGAGAAAGCGGGGTATTTAGCTCCTTGTACGGAAACAGCGCGGCATGCATCGTCGAGACTTTTTAAAAAATTCCCTTGCAGGGATCGCTTCGGCGCCCTGGCTCCATTCAATCGCCAGTGACTATCGATTCCCCCTAAATCCTTTCACGCTAGGCATCGCTTCTGGTGATGCCACTGAAGATTCAATAATATTGTGGACTCGTCTGGCACCTGAGACGATGAAGGCTGATGGCGGTGTGCCACGCATCAACATCCCCGTTCACTGGGAATTGTCTCAGGATGAGGCAATGTCACGTATTGTCCAACAAGGCGAGATACTCGCCAGCCCAGTGCTAGCGCACTCAGTACATATTGATGCGAGAGGCCTGGAGCCAAATACCGAATACTGGTATCGCTTCACTTCGGGTTCGCAAAACTCACCCATCGGGCGTACCAAAACACTGCCCTCGTTAAGTAGCGCAGTCGATTCCGTTCGATTTATAACGACGTCTTGTCAAAACTATACCCATGGCCATTTCTCTGCCTATGCACATATGGTGGAAGATCGGCCCGACTTTGTAGTCCATCTAGGCGACTACATTTACGACACCTCATTCGGTGAGACTTTTAGGCAACACGAATCAGATGATCCACCCACCACATTAAATGCTTATAGACAGCGTCACGCTCTATACAAAACAGACACCTTTCTTAAAGAGGCCCATGCAGCGCTTCCCTTTTATACTGTCATCGACAATCACGATGCCATTGAGGATAAAGACCCAACCCTTTTCTCCCAACGTGCTGCCGCCTACCAGGCCTGGTACGAGCACATGCCCGTGCGCGGTTACCAGCTAGCCGGGGACAATCACTTCGACCTGCAGCGATTGATTCAGTTGGGTGACCTGATGCAAATTAATTTGTTGGACACGCGTCAATTTAGGGATAAAAAAGACCTTTGCCGAGAGAACCTAGATCCCGGATATGCTTTCGGCAACTATCGTGAACAATGCAAAGCCCTATTTCCCGAAGAAAGGAGCATGTTAGGGCCTGATCAGGAAAAATGGCTTGAACGCAATTTCGCTGACGGTAGAGCTGCCTGGAATGTCTTGGCTTCCTCAGGGCCCTTTCTTCCTTTTCGTTTGAAAAACGCTTCGACACAATACCGTTATATCGGCGCGTGGGATGCTTACCCGGCGAATCGAAGACGCCTGATAAACGCAATGAGTCAGGCTCATGGACACCCACTGGTCCTTAGCGGGGATGTACATTCCTTTTGGGCAATAGATGGTGAGCAGGATACGGTGACCGAGGATCAGATCCCAATCGTAGAGTTTGTGACTTCTTCCTTGTCTGCGAACTGGCCCGAACCATTATCGAAACCAATAACAGACAACCTGCCCTACAATCCACACGTTCAACTTTATGATGGCAACCATCGTGGTTACCTGTTGCACGATGTGAACAAGCAAGAATGGAAAACAACGATGCGAGCCTTGGACGACGTGAAAAACAAACAGTCGACCGTGCAGGACCTGGCCTCATTTGTCGTAGAGAACGGTAAACCAGGCCTAAGAAGAATCCAAAAATAAAAGATATTTAACGATACCTCTTTTTAACCAGGACCTAGAGAACTTCCAAAATGCGATACACCAAAACTCTTGCCCTGCTTTGTGGTTTAGCCACTCTGAACCTATCCGCTGGGCTGCATGCATCAGATCAGGTCAGGCCTCCAAATATCGTCGTCATCATGTCAGACGACCAGGGTCGCTGGAGCCTCGGCGAATATGATGATCGAATCGACACACCTAACATCTCTTACCTCGCCCAGCAGGGCGTCAGATTTGATCAGGCTATTTCTCCCACGCCGGTTTGCTCGGCGGCGAGAGCCAGCTTTTACACGGGTCGAACCGCATCCCAACATGGTGTTCACGACTTTTTATCCGACAAGGACAGTAATCAAAAGGACTGGCTTGCCGATGAGCGATTGATCTCAGAAGTGCTGTCTGATCGCGGCTATCGCGTTGGGCTCTTCGGTAAATGGCACGCTGATACAGAAGGTTACAAACCCGTGCGCGGTTTTGACCGCTGGCTGACCTATGACGAGCGCAACACTGATTGGGTCAATCAGTACCAACATTCAGGCACTGTCTATTTCTCCAAAGATGGCGCTGCCACAAGCCACACGGGTATTCAGGCAAGATATCTTGCCGAGTCCGCCGTTGACTTTATTGATGAATCCGGCGAGACCCCCTTTGCTGCCATTATTAATTTTGTTGAGCCACATTTCCCGTTCGATGGATTGCCGGAACGGTTGGTTTCCAGATACCGCGCCGTAGCCCGAGATATTATGCCACTAGGAGACAGCTCCAGCCTGCAAGCTTCCGCAAGAATCGCGGAATCGGTTACAGAACACGTTGAAAAGCTGGCCCAATATTTAGCAGCGGTCACGTTAGTTGACGAACAGGTCGGCAGGATTATGGACGCCTTGGAAGGCAGAGGCCTTCTTAATAACACGCTGATTATCTTCACATCGGACCACGGGCATCAGACCGGACAATACGGTCTATACGGCAAAGGCAATTCAACCATCCCCCAAAACCTGTATCAAGATTCCATCGACATACCGATGATTATTTACGGACCGCACGGAATGGTTGCGCCTGGCCAGGTGCGACACGAGTTCGTTAATCTTTATGACTTGTTCCCGACGCTAACGGTGATCGCTGGAGCGACAAAAGATCTTAAGCACTACGACGGCCCGGGAAAAAGTCTTTTGCCGTTACTCAAAGGTGAGCGGCTAACGTCATTCAGAGACTTTCAGCACGCCGAGATGGGCAACGCCAGAATGGTCCACAACGGCCGCTGGAAACTCGTCCGTTACTATCAGAAAAATGCCGATGACCCACCAGTTGATTACTGGTTTGACCTTACCCATCCTTTAGGTGAGCGTGCTCCCGTCCCAGCGCCCAGTGAGGCACAACAAACTCAACTAGTCAGTGCCTTGAATCAGTTTTTTTCAATTTATGAACAAGCAGAACATTCCGGTCGTCGCATCTGGGAACTGCCTCGCCACAACGCTATAGAGATTTGGAGACGATGATAGGTTCCGGTTTTTAAAACATCACTGAAGATCACAAAAACATCTTCTTTAGTGACTCGACCATAGAAAGTTAAGGAATAGACCACGGACAGTAACGTCCGACGGGCAGAAAAAATGGAAGGCCTTAATGCTATTATGCTTGGCTCGACAGCCCCCCTTTCTTATCGCTGGAGTCTAGCTCAGCAGGCTAACTGTTAATGCCAGGGAAACCCGGTATATTTCCGTCGTCTCGCAATTATGAATGCTTTTCCTCACGCTTAAGAAAACACCGGTAAGGCCAAGACTCATGACGACCGACACCAAAACTCCCAGCTATACAAATACTGACATTCGTTTACCCCGCTTAACGATGCAAAAATCAACGGTCAGCGTTGCGCTCTGTCAAAGCCATCTGGATGCGGGCGGCTAGAACTCTCGCTTCCGATCGGACCCTCTCGGTATCGATAGTTCGCATCTCCCCATAGACCATTAGTACTTTTCCGTCCACTGTGACTGACGCCACGTCCTGTTCATCAGCGACGTAAACCAGATGAGAGAACACGTCGTACGTTGGGATAAAGTGTACGTCGTCAAACGATACCTGAATAATGTCAGCGCGCTTGCCAATTTCAATGCTACCCACCTTGTCATCTAGGCCGATAGCCTCTGCTCCACCACGAGTTGCCATACCAAGAACGGTCTTTGCCGACATGACTTCGGGATCCATCCGGTCGACTTTCTGTAATAACGCCGCGAGCCTCATCTCCTCCCACATGTCCAGGTCATTGTTGCTAGCGGCCCCGTCAGTTCCGAGACCTACACGGACGCCAGCATTCAGCATCTCGGTCACTGGTGAAATGCCAGCGGCAGTTTTCATGTTCGAGGTGGGATTGTGAATCACGCCGACTTTTCGTGCAGCCAGAATCGGAATCTCCGTGGCTGAAGGCCACACTACATGCGCGCCGATAGTCGGGCCGTCAAGGAAGCCGATCGACTCCAGTAATTCAATGCTGGTCACACCGTAAGCCTGCTTGGAATATTGGAGCTCGAACGGCGACTCTGACAAGTGAATGCTTATTGGTACGCCAGCCTCGTTGGCTGCGTCTCTTGTCGCACGAAGCTGGTCCGCGTTCAGCGTGTAATTTGCATGGGGGCCGAAGATCGGCATGATACGACTGTTCTTGCCTTTCCAACGGTCGATAAACGCCAGGCCTTTGGCAATCGAATCTTCCGCATTCTGTGCGTCGGGGCTTAGCTGATCGATAACAGTTGCCGAAACGAGCGCACGCATTCCACAGCTATCGACAACGTCCGCAATAACATCCGGGTAATAGTACATGTCGACAAAGGTGGTTGTGCCGCCGCGGATCATTTCCCAGCAAGCGAGTTCCGTTCCGATGCGAACAAACTCCGAGTCCACAAACTCGACTTCAGCAGGAAAAATATAATTGTTCAGCCAGTCCATCAGCGCCAGGTCATCAGCGACGCCTCGCAGCAAAGTCATGGCGGCATGCGAGTGCCCATTAATCAGACCAGGCATAACGATGCGGCCATCTCCGGCGAGTGATTCGGTGGCAATGTATGTCGCGCTGATCTTTGCCTGCGAGCCGATCGCCAGTATAATTCCTTCGTGCACGGCTACAGCCGAGTCCTGGTAGACGGAGGCATCGGCGTCCATGCTAACGACGTAATCACCATTAATGATCAGATCAATAGGCTTACGCCTGTCATCAACACTGCTAGTACCCAAAGACTCTGCCTCACCTGGCGGCTGTTGAGTTGCACAGGCGACGAGGTTTAGCACCAGGCAGAGTAAGAGAGTCTTTAAATAGTGTGCGAGCTTCATTCAGGTATTCCGGCAGCTTTATTGTCGCTAGTAAGGGTCTCATTCTACCCTGCTATCCGTCAGAATAAGGCAACCTAGGTACTCGAAGCCCATAAAACTCTCCGATGAATTTTAAAAAAATGCCCAAAGTTGAACTGCACTGCCACCTGGAGGCGTGCTTCAGACCTGCAACGGTCATGGAAATTGGCAAAACGCTGGGCTTGAGCGTGCCACAGGACCTCGTGACATTTAGGGACGAGTGGCTGTTGTCCAAGCCGCTGGAAAGCCTTGAAATCGCGCTTGCCCGATTCGTGGATATCCAGAAAATCTGGTGCTCAGAAGAAGTGATCGAACGCATGACCTTCGAGGCCTGCGAGTATGCAGTGGAGCAGGGCATTCGAATTATGGAGTTCCGCTACGCGCCGGACTTCATCGCAGCAGGTAAACCACACTTGGATTTCGGAAAAATTCATACAGCAATACTACGCGGCGTCAAAAGGGGCGCTCACCCAGATCTTGCAGTCGGTTTAATCGGAATCATTCAGAAAACTCTTCCACTGGCTTCGGCCGGAAAAACCATCGAGTTCATGATCGAGAACGCTGATACATTCGTGGGAATCGATTTTGCAGACCAGGACACAATGCCATTGGCAACCTACGCGCCAATGGTAACGAAAGCGCGCAAGGCCGGCTTACGCCTGACTACCCATGCAGGAGAAGTACCCGGACCAGATTCACCGCGCGAGGTGAGCGATGCGATTGAGGTACTCAATGCCGAGCGAATAGGACACGGGATTCATATCATCAACGACATACCTGTGATGGACCTATGCAAAGAGAACAACATCACGCTGGAGATCTGTCTGACCAGCAACTGGTTGACCAGCGCCGTATCGACAACGGCAAGCCATCCAATCAAGCGACTAATGGACTATGGCGTTCCGATCACTATCAACTCAGATGATCCCTCGTTGTTCGGAATCGACTTATGCCACGAGTACGAGATTCTTTACAGAGAGCACGGTTTCACCGAAGAGGATTTTCGCGCGTGTAACCAGCGTGCTGCAGATGCGAGCTTTATTAATCCGACAGAAAAATCCCGAGTGTGGCCTTGCCAGTAAAAAGCAGGGCTTCTATTGCCACCTCGTTTCTAACCTTGACTGGTCAGATATGCGAGAAGAGATTGAAATCCAAGCAGTTCAACCCTGAACTTGAATTGGGAAGCAACGAATTAAAATATATTTTCAGACTTGTAACTCGGTGTTTCTGATCATGATTACGACCGCAATAGATTTATAAGGATAATTCGTAAACCGCTCTTGCACGAGGTTTAGAAAACGTAAAAGGTCTCTTTGCATAAACTAGAGATCGCTTGGTCCTAATTACACTCAGCAGCTTTTTAAGATTTTTCACTTGCAGGTTAGTCCATTCATTATCAAGTAAATCACCAAAATTACCTGATGGCTTTTGTGACACTCATGCTCACAGGATTAGGATGACATCACAACCGACTGAAATGGAACGCATATCAAGGCTGCATGCCGGGTTATTGGCTCATGTGCCATCCACCGTTCGGTGACAGTGTTTGTCCTGTGACAAATTTGGCTTCGTTGCTAGCAAGATAAACTGCCGCCCAAGCGATGTCGTCTGTCTCACCGAGGTGTCCAAGTGGAGTTTGTGCAACTAATGCTGGGTGCATGTCTTCGAGCGAGCTAATCATATCCGTGTAAATATGGCCAGGTGCCAGCGCATTAACCCTTATTTTATGGGGCGCCAATTCACGCGCTAATGAGCGGGTAAGTCCTAGAATGCCTGCTTTTGCAGAGCAATAGGCAATTGCTCCGGCGCCGCCCGCAGTGCCCATGATACTCCCCATATTGATGATGTTAGTGTTTCCCGCAACCCGATTGCTGTCTCGCATCATGATTCGTAGCGCCGCGCGGCTGCAGAAAAAAGTCCCGTTGAGGTGCACAGCTAACACCTTCAACCATGCTTCGTTGGTTACGCTTAGAATTGGTAGCTCTGGTTCATCCGAATTCTCACTGTAGGTTTCCAGCAATCGCTCATGTGCAGCGCTGTCGCCCTCGAGACCACTAATACCTGCGTTATTTACCAAAATATCCAGATTTTCAAACTGTCGCCCCACTTGTTCAAACATTGCATCAACCGCTTGGGGGTCGCTCACATCGCAGGCAAGCGCACTGCCACCAACCTGATCCGCCATTAACTGGGCGGCATCTAGGCTTAGGTCATTGATAATCACATTGGCGCCCTCTTCAGAAAAACGCCGTGCTATTTGCGCGCCAATGCCCCGAGCCGCACCCGTGATCAATGCTGTTTTTCCCTTTAACCTATCCATGATGACTCCCTGTCGCTGTTTGTATGTAATGACACTTTATTTTTATTCTTGAGGTCGTGAAGACTAGACCACATTTTCTGAAGAACGGTCAAGTAAGGTAATCGCTCCTAGTTATTTGAATACAGTGCTGTCTGGCTTGGTGTTCGAGTAACGATTCAATAACTGGCATAACGCTAGTCTGCTAGCATGCAGACGGTACCTCTGATTACTGCAAATATTTTCAATTTAGCTCAAACGAATTTGGGTACCTAAGACTAAAACAGATTTGAGCTGTGAAGTTTAAGCTTTGATATGACGACCAA
>MDTF01000089.1_pt1 | contig 11298 bp, 11 predicted proteins | sample 811191 | NCBI WGS metagenome assembly MDTF01 (sample SAMN05326649, study PRJNA326480) | marine metagenome | isolation source: seawater | place: Southern Ocean | collected 2011
ATACAAATAGAGGACTTCAATTTTTAGATCTTATTCAAGAAGGAAACATCGGTCTTATGAAAGCTGTAGATAAATTTGAATATAGAAGAGGTTATAAATTTTCAACATATGCCACATGGTGGATAAGACAAGCTATTACGAGATCCATTGCAGATCAGGCACGAACTATAAGAATTCCAGTTCATATGATTGAGACAATTAATAAGATTGTGAGAACTCAAAGATTGATCTTAAGTGAGTTTGGTAGAGAAGCTACTCCTGAAGAATTAGCTCAAAAATTAAGAATGCCTTTAGATAAAGTTAGAAAAGTTCTTAAAATTTCAAAAGAACCTGTTTCGTTAGAAAAACCAGTTGGAGATGAAGAGGATAGTAGCTTGGGAGACTTTATTGAAGATACGAAAGCCTTGGCACCATTGGAGCAAGCTATTAAATCTAATTTAAGTGAAGCAACTACTAAAATTTTATCAACTCTAACACCAAGAGAAGAAAGAGTACTTAGAATGAGATTTGGTGTTGGAATGAATACTGACCATACACTTGAAGAGGTAGGTTTGCAATTTTCTGTAACTAGAGAACGTATTAGACAGATAGAAGCAAAAGCCCTTAGAAAGCTAAAACATCCAAGTAGATCCAAGCAGTTAAAAAGTTTTTTAGAAAGCTAAAACTCAAAAGGGACTGTAGCTCAATAGTAGAGTACTGCATTGACATTGCAGGGGTAGTTGGAGCGTAACCAACCAGTCCCACCAAAAATAGATATTCTGGATTTTACAATAAATAAAACAAATGGTTTAAAAAAGTAATTCTTTAAAAAATAAACCGAATGTATTAAAGAATTTACCATGTTTGGTATAAATTTTACCTACTTAATGTTTTTAATTATTGAATTTAAATGATAATTTAATATATCCATATTTAAACCATATAAAATTAATGCAAGTTTCTAGACCTGATATATTCAAAGAACACAAAAGAGATCCAAAAAAGTTGTGGTTGGATAAAAATGAAAATATAGATCATAAATTATTAGATTTTGTAAAAAAAAGAATAAAACTAACAAAAGAAATATTAAGTGCTTATCCAAACCTCGCCTTAACTTATAAAAAGATTTCAGCTTTTTATAAAGTTAGCAAATACTCTTTACTTTTAGCACATGGATCGGATGGAGGTATTCAAAATATTTTTCAAGCATTGATTAAAAAAAATAATCACGTTGTGCTGTCTAGCCCTACATTTGCGATGTACAACGTTTATGCCAAAGCCTTTGATGCTAAGGTTTCCTACGTAAAGTATTATATAAACAATCAAGGTGATCTTTCACTAGACATAAAAAATTTATTAAGTCTATTGAAAAAAAAACCTAAACTTTTTTGTTTGCCAAATCCAGATAGTCCAACTGGATCATCATTAAATAATGAATTATTAGATAAAATTTTTAAAATCTGTGAAAAAAATAACTGTTATGTTCTAATAGATGAAGCATATCATTTGTTTTATAAATCATCACAAATTAAAAAAATTAATACTTATAAAAAATTAATAGTTGTAAAAAGTTTCAGCAAAGCCTTTGGTTTGGCAGGGCTAAGAGCTGGGTGCATAGTTGCAAATATTGATACAATAAATTACCTGAAAAGTTATAAGCAAATGTATGAAATTAATCATTTTTGTGCTGAGGTTTTAAACAATATATTTACAAAAAAAGGAATGGATATTATTCAGGAATCAATAAATGAAAAAAAAATTGGAAAAAAACTATTTTTAGAGTTTATTAAAAAAAACAATTTTGAATATATTAAGTCTGATGGAAACTTTATTCATGTAAATTTTGGAATAAAAAAAAAAAGATAATCAATGAATTAAAAAAAATTTGTTATTTTAGAGAAAATGACATCTTGCTTCCACTAAAAGGGTATTCTAGGTTTACATTGACTAATGTTAAAAATTTTAAAAAAATAATTAATATAATTGGTAAACATACATAAATGATAAATATAGGACTTATAGGAGCTGGAAGAATAGCAGGACACCATATCCAAGCGATAAAAAAATTTAAACTATTCAAAATAGTTGCATTCTGCGACTTGCAAACCGATAAAATAGAAAATCACAAAATTAGTAATAAATTCAATAGCTATAACCATTACGACGAAATGTTAAAAAATGAAAAAAATATAGATCTTGTAGTTATTATGACTCCATCTGGCATGCATTATGAGCATGCTAAAAAAATAATTACTAAATATAAAAAAAATATTATTATAGAAAAACCTATTTGTCTAAAAACTAGCCAAGTAGCTGAATTATATAAATTAGCTAAGAAAAACAAAGTTAAAATTTTTCCTGTTTTTCAAAATAGATATAATAAAGCTATACAATTTTTAAAGAAAAAAAAGACAATGAATGCTCTTGGTAAATTAAGAACTATTAGTGTTCAGGTTAGATGGTGTCGACCGCAGAGATATTATGATTTAGCTGATTGGAGAGGTACTTTCTCTCATGATGGTGGTGCTCTTACAAATCAGGGCATACATCATTTGGATGCCTTGAGGTATTTATGTGGAGAATTAAAAGTTGTAAATGCAAAAATGTCCACACTGGGAGTCAATATAGAAGTTGAGGATTCAGTAGTAGCAAATTTTGAACTTAATAATGGGGCCATAGGAACACTTGAGATAACAACGTCTGCAAGACCAAAGGATTACAACGCTACTATTTCATTAGTAGGCTCTAAAGGTTTAGCTCAGATAGGAGGGTTAGCTTTGAATGAACTTCAAATATATTCCCCTAATCAAAAATCATGTAAAATGTACAGTGAAAAAATACCAACTGCATATGGTTTTGGTCACTTTTCTTTTTATAAAGATGTTAAAAACTATTTTTCAAATTTTATTAAATTTCCAGTTTCAAGCGATGATTGTTTGAAGACTATAAATTTATTAAATTCTTTTTATGTATCTGATGAAATAAAAAAATCAGTAAACCCAATAAAAATTAAAGACTCAATAAGATTAGGAATTAAAAATGAAAAAATATCAAAAAAATATAGATAGAAAAATAATTGGAATAATACCTGCAAGAATGGCAGCCAGCAGATTTCCAGGAAAGCCGCTTAAAAAAATATGTAATATAGAAATGCTATCTCATGTTTATCAAAGAGCAAAACTATTTAACAATTGGACAGAGCTAAGAGTAGCTTTGTGTGATAAAGAAATTAAAAACTTCTGTATAGAAAAAAATTATCCATATACAATTACCTCAATTAAACATGAACGTTGTCTGGATAGAGTCTATGAAGCGAGTAAAAAAATAAAAAATATAAAACCACATGATATTATTGTTTGTGTTCAAGGCGATGAGCCCATGCTTAAGCCAGATATGATATCTAAAGTTATTGAACCTTTAATAAAAGACAAAAAAGAATGTTCTGTTCTGGCAATGGATATTGAAAATAAAGAGCAATATTTAAATCCAGATATTGTGAAAATTGTTCATGATTTAAGAGGGAGAGTTTTATATACATCTAGAAGTCCAATTCCACATACAAAAAAATTCTCAAAAAAAATAGAAGCTAAAAGAATTTATGGAATTTTTGCCTTTACATATAAATTCTTAAAAAAATTTGCATTAACAAAAGCATCTCACCTTGAGAATGTGGAAGCATGTGATTCAAACAGAATTTGCGATAATTACTCCAATCAATATATAGCAAAATATAAATTTTTTCCATCATACTCTGTTGACACTCCTAAGGATTTAGAAAAAGTAGAGAAATTTATTAAAAAAGATATCTTGTATAAAAAGTATAGTAAGATTTTGGATTAATGAATAATGTAGATAATTTCTGTTCCCAAAATATTATTATTAAATTTATATCTTGGAATAAAGAGAGTTATAATAATTGATATCTTAGTGAAAAACTTTTGTAATCCTGCCACATTAATTTATTTAGCTAATACAACAATTATAAATCTAAAATTACTTTTAAAATTATTGCTATATGCAATAATTAATTAACATAAAATACTTGATGAAATATTTAGATACAACAACATCATATTTGGAATATAGCAATGAGCTTAGAAAATATTATGATAAATATAAATTTATATTTAGAAAAAAATACCTCAATACAATTGATAAAAATTTTTATAAAAAAATAGATCTAGATCTCTTAGTAAGTAGCGTTTCAGAAAAAAATATTTCATCATCATACACGTTTCATAATATCTGTTTATACTATTCTATAAAAAAATTTTTGAGCAAGAACAAAGTGAATGTATTATTTGTAGAAAATAAATTTTTAAAGAAAAATATAAAAAGTTTCTACAATGGTGAAGTTAAAATAAAAAATAATGAAAAAATACCAATAATTAATATTTTTAAAATTTTATTAAAAGAATTCTTAATATTTTTTATATCTAAGCTAATTTCAAAAAAAAAAATAATTAATGGTGAGATAAATTTAGTAGATAAATTTATAACAAGTGACAATTTAAATATTGATAGATATTATAAAAATTTCTTTTTGGGCAAAAAATCATATTATCATATTCCAACATTTGTAAATCTAAGTTTAATGAAGATAATTAAGTGCTTATTTTACTTTAATAAAAAAAATTATATTCTAAAGAGTCAATTTTTGACAATCAGAGATCTGCTCTATTCTATAAATTATATTTTTAGAGTTAATAAAATAAAAGTTAAAAAAATTTTATTTAATGAATTAAACATACAGGATTTAATTCTAAGGGAGTTATATTTACGCCAAAATTTAAATGCATCAATAATTGGTTTACAAAATTATCTATTTGCTAAAAATTTAAAAAATAGAAATATTAAATTAAATTCTGTCATAAGCTGGAGTGAAAATTCTATAGTAGATAAAGGATGGAATTATGGTTTTCGTTTTTATTATGAAAACGCAAATACTTATGGTTACCAAGGTTATTTTGTGGAAAAAAAACTGTCCTCAATTGATATAACTAGTAATGAATTTAAATCCAAAACTTGTCCAGAATACTTATTAATTGTTGGTAAAATATTAAAGAAATCAAGATCTGAATTTGTAAAAAAAATTAAATTTGTGCAGTCAAGAGCATTTAGATTTGAACATTTACTTCATAAAAAATTTTATGAAAATAAGATAAGTGATAAAATAATTATTTTACTGAATCTAGAAAAAGAAACTTGTATAGAGATGATTGAAAAAATAAAAAAAACAAATTTTTCAAAAAATCAAAATATTATCTATATAAAAGAACATCCATTATTAAAGTTGAATCAATTTTATAATAAACAATTACCTAAAAACTTTAAACTTATTAGTGGAAATTTTCATGACATAGTCAAAAAGTTTAAGGTTGTTGTTGCTTCGGGCTCCAGCAGTTCAGTCTACGAAAGTCTTTTGTCAGGTAGTAAAATAATACTTCCCATAAATGATTATTATGATGCCTTAAATCTTGAAATGCTTGATGTTCCAAAATCATACTATAAGGTGTGTATAAATACTAAAGAATTAGACGTTCATATAAATAAATTTTTAAATCAAGATATTAAGTATTTTGAACATTATAAAAATAAACTTAAAAATTCAATTAATGATAAAAGAAACACTGATTTTTTTGGAAAAAAATAAGTTATTATGAAAATAAATGTTGCAATCATTGGACTTGGTGTTGTTGGTAAAAAAAGAAGAGAGTTCATAAAAAATAACAATAATTATAATTTAATTGCTGTCAGTGACATTTTATTTAAGAAAAATTTTATAAGAAATAATGTTCATTACTTTAAAGATTTTGAAGATGTCTTTAAGATGGATAACAAATTAGATGCGATTTTTATAACACTACCCAATTATCTTTCTTCTAAAGTTACAATTTTAGCTTTAAAAAAAAATATACATGTTTTTTGTGAAAAGCCACCTGCCAAGAATTATGATGAACTTTTAAATGTCAAAAAATACCTTACTAAAAAAGTTAAATTAAAATATGGTTTCAATCACAGGTATCATGGCTCAATAAAATTTGCTAAAAAAATTATTGATTCTAAGAAACTGGGAGACATTTTAAATATTAGATCCCTGTATGGGAAAAGTAAAATTTTAACTTATACAAAAAGTGATTGGAGGTCGAAGAAAAAATTTGCAGGTGGTGGCATTCTAACAGATCAAGGAATTCATATGCTAGATTTATTAAGATTTTTTTGTGGCGACTTTGATGAATTTAAATCTTTTGTATCAAATAAATTTTGGAAATTTGATATCGAAGATGATGTTTTTGCTATTATGAGAAATAAAAAAGTTACAGCATCAATACACTCAACAGCATTACAATGGGAGCATAAATTTAGAATGGAAATTTCTTTAGAAAAAGGATCTATAGTATTAGATGGAATATTATCTGGCTCTAAAACATATGGTCAGGAAAGAATAAAAATTTTAGAAAAAGATAGCAATGACTTAATAGATAGAAAAAAATTCTTTTTCAAAAAAGACAAATCGTGGCAAGAAGAAGTTGATGAATTTGCTCATATTATTAAGTATAATGGAGATGTTAAAATTGGTAATTTGAATGACGCATTAAACGTAATGAAAATGATTAGTAAAATTTATAAAAATGATAAACAATGGAAGGTATAAAATGAATAATATTAAAACAATTAGTCAAAAATCAAAAAATATTAAAGAATTTTCTAATAACTATTTTAAAAGATTAAATGAAATATTCAATCAAATTAATGATAATGCTCTAGAGAAATTTGAAAAAACTTTGAATAATGCAAGACTAAATGACAAAACAATATTTGTATTTGGAAATGGAGGTTCGGCCTCAACTGCAACAACAATGGCTAATGATTTAGGTTTTGATATATTAAAAAAAACGAATACAAAAAAAACTTTTAAATTTCTGTGCTTAAATGACAATACATCAGTTCTAACTGCCATTGCTAATGATGTTGGTTATGAAAATATTTTTATTAATCAGCTTAAAATACATTTCAATAAGGGTGATATAGCAATAATATTATCTGCATCAGGTAACTCAAAAAATTTAATTAAAGCAGCACAATGGATTAAAAAAGAAAAAGGTCAAGTTTTAAGTATTGTTGGATTTGATGGAGGTAAATTAAAAAAACTTTCTGATAACTGCATACATTTTAAATGTGACAAAACCGAATATGGTCCAATAGAAGATATTCACTTAATTATTAATCATATATTTGCACACTGGTTCCAAAAAAAATTATAAATAGAAAAATCTTATTTAAAAAATAAAATAATAGTGAAAAACTTTAAAAAGATACCAAAATATTTCATACTCGATGTAGATGGGGTTTTAACAAATGGACAAATGATTTATGACAATAAGGGTAAAAAATTTAAAACATTTGGGCCTGATGATAACGATGGTTTAAATATACTAAAAAAATTTATTAAAATATCTTTTATATCTGGTGATAAAATTGGTTTTAATATATCTAAAAAAAGAGTTACTGATATGGGTTTTAAAATATCTTTTGTTCCAGCATTAGGAAGAGAACAATGGATAGATAAAAAGTATGGCTTAAAGAATTGCATCTATATGGGAGATGGGATTTTTGACCACTTGGTCATGAGAAATGCACTGTATTCAGTCGCTCCAAAAAACTCACTTCAGCATGTGCTAAATTCAGCAGACTATATAACAAAAAGAAATCCAGGCAATAGGGCTGTTGCAGAAACAGTTATTCATATTTTAAAAATATTTTTTAAAATAAATTTTGCTAATTTAAGAATATTTAAACTAAAATAAAGTATAACAAAATGATTGCAATTTGTTCCAGAAGTGTATCGAGAAGTAAGACAGTACTAAAAATTTTAAAAAAAAAGTTTAAAGAGGTGAAATTAAATAATACTAGCAAGGTATTAAAAGATGATGATTTAATAAATTTTCTTAAAGGGGCAAAAGCTGCAATCGTAGGCCTAGAGAAAATTGACAAAGCCCTTTTAGATAGATGTCCAAAACTTAAAGTAATTGGAAAATATGGTGTTGGTACAAATAATATAGATTTTAATGTACTAAAAAAAAAAAATATTAAGATATTGTTGCAGCCTGGTATTAATAAAAGGGCTGTTTCTGAATTAACTCTTCATTTTATGATAATGAGTCTAAGAAATTCAATAGATTTAATAAACAACGTAAAAAATAGTAAATGGCCATTTACTTTCGGAAGGCTTTTGACTAATAAAAAAATTGGAATAATTGGTTGCGGCCATATTGGTTCAGACTTATATAAATTATTAAAGCCTTTTAATTGTAAGATTCTTGCGCATGATACAGATCCTAAAAAGGTTTTTTTTTCTAAATATAAAATAAAAAACTCTTCATTAAAAACAGTTTTAAGTAGTAGTGATATTATTACAATACATATTCCCTTAAATAAAAAAAATTATCTATTTTTTAAAAAAAAACAATTTTCACTTTTAAAAAAAGATGTAGTATTAATTAATACATCTAGAGGTGGAATTGTTGATGAGAAGCAACTTTATCAATTTTTATTAAAAAATAATAAGAGTAAAGCCTTATTTGATGTAATGTTAAAAGAGCCCATAAATGATAAAAAATTATTAAACCTAAATAATTTTATACTTACTCCTCATATTGCTGGCTCCACTGTAGAAATTGCCGAACAAGCAAGTGTAGATTGTGCTAAGAAAATTATAAAATTTAACTTATCCTAATATTATAAAATTTTACCAACTAGATATCAATCAAATCAGAATCGTGAGGGTTCCAAAGTAGTATATAAAGTGTAATTGTTCTATTCTTGACTTGAATGAAAATAAAAAAAGAAGTAAAAGCTAATTAATTGTGTAGGGGCCTGTAGCTCAGTTGGTTAGAGCAGTACACTCATAATGTATTGGTCCCAGGTTCGAGTCCTGGTGGGCCCACCAATTAATTTATTTTAATTGATAATTATTTAATGAAATCTTTTAAATTAATAAAAAGAGCATTGATATCTCCATTATTACCTTGAATTATAGAGGAGAACTCTTCTTTTTGAGTTCTTGCCAGACTTAATCCTTCAATAATTAAATCTCTAATCTTGGGGTTCTCAGGGTTTTTAGTATAGATTCTCCATTCAATCTTGACCTCTGGTCTCTGATCCGTTGAACTCAAAATACTTTCAACCATTGTATAATTTTCATTTATTTTTCTCTTAGATACCACTTCTATCTCAGGATTTGAATATTCAGCTAGTCGGCTAGAAAAACTTTTTAAAAAATATTGCTCAAAAAGAATTTTATATTGTTTAATTTGCTCATCATTAATATTTTTTCTATAAGCGCCCAGGGTATAATAACCTATGCCATTTATATCAACGGTATCACTTGCAATCTTTTTAAGTTTTTCAATTCTTTCCTTTTTTGTAAGATTTCCTTTAAGGGTTTTTGCTGCCCTATTGACTGTTGATTGAACAAAAACATCTGGTTCAATTGAATGTAGTTTTCCAATATTTGTGAAAAAAATTATTAAAAATGAAATAATAGTTAAGATTTTTTTTGATGGCATTAATTCTCCTTATGTGAACTCTTTAAATCTTTTATAATTACTGGGTTTCTATTTCTTCCCAGTCACCCTCATATAAAACTTCAATAGTTGCATTTTTATTCAAAATTTTCCTTTGCCTATCCTGTAAGTATAAGCTTTTTACAGAGGCATAAAAATCTAAAGAATTTTTTTCTAAATTATCTATAGTTTCCAAATTTTTTGCCCTAAAATCTACTCCTGTTAAAATTTTTGTTGTCATGTATTGACTTGTAGTCAGATATTCGTTGTTACCATGAGTAGAGGCATTATAATAAGGGTCTCCACCCAATGCGTTTACAAATGAACCTGCGGTATCCCTAACAGTTGACGGTCCTAAAACTGGTAATACCAAGTAACAACCCGGACCTACTCCCCACACCCCAAGTGTTTGACCATAGTCCTCTTTCTCATATTCAGAAAAACCTATTTTTTTAGCCACATTAAATATTCCAAGAATTCCAGCAGTTGTATTAACAACAAACCTTCCAGTGTTAATTCCTGCAGTTCTAAACTCCCCTTGTAGAATATTGTTAGGTATGGTTATAAGAGAAGAAAGATTAATAAGGACATTACTCGTTCCTTTTCTAATCGGTGAGGGTAAAACTCTGTAAGTTTTTGCGATTGGTTTAAAAATAATTTTATCTAAACCTTGGTTCAAATTAAAACTAGCTCTATTTAACCTCTCAAAACAATCTTTAGTAGGCTTAGAACTTTTAGACATATCATTTTCTCCATCCGTTCCTGCATTGACGCTACATGAAAGCATTATTGAAAATAAAGAAGTGATTATAATTTTTTTCATTATCAGTTTCATTATATAATGCATATAATAGTTTTGTAAATCTAGATTTAGTTTTAAATATGACCCAAAAATGGCTTTAAAAACAATATTAAATTATTCCCCTAACTTTAACTCAAAAAAAAGAACTTTTAAGCAAATCAAGTTTATTATTTTTCATTATACAGGAATGAGGAAAGAATTAGAGGCAATAAAAAAGCTTACTAATATACAATCTGAGGTTAGCAGTCATTATTTAATTAGAAATAATGGAAATATACTCACTTTAGTGCCAGACTTATATGAAGCTTGGCATGCAGGTAAATCGTCTTGGAAGAATTATAGGTCATTAAATCAACATTCTATTGGAATTGAAATTTCAAACCCTGGGCACGAGCTTGATTATAAAAAATTTTCTAAGAAACAAATTTCTTCAATTTTAAAACTAAGTAAATTTTTAATAAGAAAATATAAGATTAGCTCTAGAAATATTTTAGGACATTCTGATATAGCGCCACAAAGAAAGAAAGATCCAGGAGAAAAATTTCCATGGAAATATTTATCTAAAAATAAAATAGGATTGTGGCATACATTAAAGAGTCAAGAACTAATAAAGAATAGAAAGCTCAAAATTAGCAAGATAGAAGAAGGTTTCTTTTTAAATAATTTATTTAAAATAGGGTACTCAAAAAAAAATAAAAATGATCTCAATAGGGACAAGTATTTGAAGGACATAACTAAAGCTTTTCAAAGAAGGTTTAGGCAGGAGTTAATTAGTGGTAAAATTGATAAAGAATGCTTACTTATTAGCGCAAATCTTCTAAAGAGATAAGATTAAATTTTTCTTGAACTTCTATAGTTTAGTAATAAATTACTTCTGCTAGATGAACGACTTATCGCTTTAATTTTTTTAAAGAGGAAAGTCCGGGCTCCGCAAAGACACAGTGCCAGATA
>MDTF01006221.1_pt1 | contig 11297 bp, 10 predicted proteins | sample 811191 | NCBI WGS metagenome assembly MDTF01 (sample SAMN05326649, study PRJNA326480) | marine metagenome | isolation source: seawater | place: Southern Ocean | collected 2011
AAAAGTTAAAAAAAAAATTAAAGCAGCTATTCTCATTATTGGTAATGAAGTTCTATCAGGAAGAACACAAGATTTAAATGTCTCATTTATTGCAGGATGGCTGAATAAAAATTGCGGCATATCAGTTGACGAAGTTAGAATTATTCCTGATGTAGAGAAGACAATAATTTTTAATGTTTTAGATTTAAGCAATAAATTCAAATATGTATTTACCACTGGTGGGATTGGACCTACACACGATGATATTACTTCTCTGTCAATTTCTAAGGCTTTTAAAAAAAAATATGACTTCAATAAAGAAGCTTACAAAATATTAGAAAAATATTACGGTATTACAAATTTTAATGATGGAAGAAAAAAAATGGCTAAAATGCCGAATGGCTCATCTTTAATTTACAATCCATCTAGTGCAGCACCTGGATTTAAGGTTAAAAATGTTCTATGTCTACCGGGTGTTCCTACAATTTTGAAATCAATGATAGGAAATACAAAAAAGTTTCTGACAAAAGGGAAAGTAGTACATGATAAGAATATTAATTTGATAACTGTTGAAAGCAATATTTCATTAGAACTTGAAAAAATACAAAATAGTTATGCCAATAAAAATGTAAATATTGGGAGTTATCCTTTTTTTAAGTTAGGTAAAGTTGGCGTTTGTATAGTTTTACGATCAGACAGCAAGACAGCACTTACTAAATGCTATAATGATATTAAAAATTTAGTTAATTTGAAAAAAATTAAAATTTTTAAATGAAAAAAAATACAATTGTAACACTAGCTGATTCAAACTATTTTAATTTACTTCTAGAGTTAGTTTCTTCAATAAAAAAATTTCCTGAAAGTTCCAATGTTCAAATTTGCATTCTTGACGCTGGTTTAACCGTTGAACAAAATAAGATATTAGAAAAACAAGTTTATAAAATAAAAAAAGCTAGTTGGGATATTGAAGTTCCATTTTTTAAAACAATAGGTAAGGAATGGTTAAAGAGTCAAGTATCAAGAGCATTTTTACCAAGTTATTTTCCTGAATTTGAAAAATATCTTTGGATAGATTGTGATGCATGGGTCAATTCTTGGGAGTGTATTGATTTATATTTTAAAGCTTGTAACAATGGAAAATTAGGCATCACACAAACTATGGGTCCTGGATATAGAATTATGTCAAAAGTTAAGTGGGTATTTGGTAAATATGCAGAAATTAAATCCCAAAATTACAAACATGCGATTTCCTCCGGGTTGAGTCAAAATGATGCAAGAGCTATAGCTTTTGCCCCACATTTAAATATTGGAGTTTTTTCTCTGGAAAAAAACTCAAACTGCTGGAAGGTGTGGCAAGAGAATCTTAAAAAAACTCTTTCGAAAGGAAAAATTTTTGGATCTGAAGGACTAGCTATTAATTTGGCTGTCTATGTTGATAAAGTAAATACTGAATTTTTACCACTATACTGCAACTGGATTGCGAGTAACTTATTACCAAAATACGACAAAACAAAAAAGACTTTTGTTGAACCTTATCTTCCTAATTATGAAATTGGCATTATGCATTTAGCAGCTGGGATTTGGATTAATAATAAAGATATGAGATTAGATAAAAGCCTTAAAATTTCAATTGCTACAACAGAAAATGAAAAAATTGATTTGTCTTTAAGGTATATTTCTTAATAAATACAATTAAGATCTAAATATAAATATTTGTTTTTTTAAATTTTAGAATGTCTAAAGCCTCAATAAAAAAAATAATCCCTTGTAATAAAAAAAATTTGATTGAAATGATTTTAGATATTGAAAAATATCCTGATTTTGTTCCATGGTGTCTTTATGGAAAAATACATGAAAAACTTGAAACTGAAGATTTTATTGAAATAAAAGCTGATCTTAAAGTTGGAAAAAAATTTATAAATGAAGTTTATTCAAGTTTAGTTTTGTATTCAAAAAAAAAAGACACAATATCAGTTGTTAATATTGATGGACCATTAAAACACCTTAAGAATGAGTGGAAATTTAAACAAATTAACAAGAATACTCAATTAGAGTTTAATATAGATTTTGAACTAAAGAATAGTTTTTTGAACATAATAATGAAAAATTCTTTTAACTTTGGATTAAAAAAAATTGCAGATGCTTTTGAAAATAGAGCAAGAGAACTATTTAAATAAATTCTTCTATTAACTCTAGGGACTTTTTAACAGAATTTATTCTAATACTTTTTCGTTCTTTATTATTAAATAAATATTTATTAATTTTTATTTTTTTATTCTTTTTAATACCTATATAAACTAAACCGACTGGTTTTAGTTTTGTTCCACCATTGGGACCAGCTATACCTGTAATCGCTAAATTTAATTTTGCTTTTGATATTTTTGCTAAGTTCACGAGCATAGAGTGGCAACATTCTTTACTTACAGCTCCGTTTATACTTATTATTTTATGGGGAACTTTTAGATATTTAATCTTAGATTGATTTGAGTAAGTTACTACTCCAAATGAAAAAACTTTAGAGGCACCACTTATAGATGTAATATGTTGAGCTAACATGCCACCTGTACATGACTCAGCTATAGATAAATTTATATTTTTATTTTTAAGCTTCAATAAAATTTTTTTAATTTTATTATTCATACATTATATATGTAGCTATAATTAATAAAATAAACGAAGAATAAACCCCTGCAATTACATCGTCAAACATTACACCAAATCCATTTTTCATTTTTTTATCAACTTTATTTGCAGGATAAGGCTTTAGAATATCAAAAAATCTAAAAAGAATAAACGAAATTAAAACATACAACATAAAACTACCAATATCATTTTTTGAAATCAGACTGTAAATAGTCAATATAGGAATTGATTGTCCAACAAATTCATCTATTACAATTTCTTTAGCATCAACTTCGATAAAATAATTTTTGTACTTATCAATTGAATAAACAGAAAAAACAAAAATTAAACTAACAGCTAAAATCAAAATTATAATATTTATTTGAAATTGATATAGTAAAATAAAAATTATCGAAGTAATAAAAGAAGCCATTGTACCAGGAGCATATTTAGAGAACCCAATCCCAAACATAGAGAGAATTAAAATATTTATTTTTTTAATCATATTGCACCACTGACACAATTACTTCCGCAGCAATTGCTTTTTCTTGGCCGATAACACCTAACTTTTCCGTAGTTTTTGCTTTAACATTCACGCTACTAGATGGTATTTCACATAAAGTAGCAATGTTGTTAGTTATTTGATCTTTAAATTTTTTTAATTTTGGTGATTGAGTAATAATATTTACATCGATATTATTAATCATATAATTCTTTTCCTTAATTTCTTTAATAATTACTTTAATTAATTTAGTCGATCTAACATTTTTATATCTTTTATTTTTATCAGAAAATTTTTTTCCTATATCACCCATTTTACAGGCCCCCAGTATTGCGTCTATCACAGAATGTAAAACAGGATCTCCGTCAGAATGTCCAAGCGTACCAATCTTCGAGGGAATCTTAACGCCTCCCAAATATAGCTTCCTTCCTATTGCCAGTCTATGAACATCAAAACCTATCCCCATTTTCATAGTTGATTTAAAAATTTTTTTTAACAAAGTAAAGTCTTCTTGGTCGGTAATTTTTAAATTACTTTTTTCACCACTTATAAATTTTACTTTTTTACTGTCATTAATTAATGAAAAATCATCGTCTTTATATGTAACTTTATTTTTTTTATGAAGTAGAAAAATCTCATTATAATCAAAACATTGTGGCGTTTGGGTTAAAAAAAAATTATTTCTATTTATATTTAAAGTTATATTTTTATTTTTTTTTTCTTTTAAAGCATCTTGTATGCTTAGTATTGGAATAATAGTTTTATTTTTTTTTGAATATTTAATAATATTATTAATCAGTTTTTTAGAGAAATTTGGTCTAGCAGAATCATGGATTAAAACTCTACCTTTATTTTTTTTTAAATAAGCCAAGGCTTTGAACGTAGATTCATTTCGAGTTTTTCCCCCTACAATTAATTTGACATTTTTAAGATTTACTTTTTTTAAATATTTTTTATGATTTTTATCATAAACAAAAAGTATCTTTTTAATTCCTCTAATTTGCCTTATTTTATCAAGGGTAATATCAATTAAAGTTTTTCCGGCAATTTTGTGGTATTGTTTAGGTGTCTCAGATTTAAATCTGGCACTGTTACCGGCACCAAGTAAAATGAAAGAAAAATCCATCGTAATAAACTATATTATATTTATATAAATTAAATGTTGTTTTTGTATGTTGATTAATTTTAAAAATTTTAAATTCGTTATAGCGCTATCTTTTATCTCGGTTTCGCTATGTATTCTTACATTTTTGGCTTTTATTAATCCAAAATTGTTATTTATCTCAAATATTAATTTACAAGTTTTGTTAGTTACAGATGTAATTCTGCTTATTGTTTTTTTGTTTATAATATTTCAAAAAAGCTACAATTTATACCGATTAAGCAAAAACAAAAAAATTGGGTCACAAACTAGTGTAAAATATATTTCTTTATTTGCTATTTTTACATTCATACCATCTTTTTTTATTGCACTTTTTTCTCTATTCATTTTCAATTTTGCTCTTCAAAATTTTTTTAATGATCAAATTTCAAATGCCGTAAATAATTCATACGATGTTGCAAAAAATTATTTAGAAGAAAATAAAAAATCTGTTGAGTCTGATGTTTTTTTAATGAGTGTTGGGTTGAACAGGGCTGCCAATCTCTTTTATTCTTCACCTAAAAGTTTTAAAAATATTGCTCGATCTGAAAAATTGCTTAGACGTGTAGATGACATTTTTTTGATCGATAGTGCGTCAAATATAATTTTTTCAGATACAGACAGTGATAATAAATTTACACGACCCAGTGAAATGGAAATTGATCAAGCATTAGAGGGTTTTCCAGTTCTTATTATAAACGAAATTGAAAACAAAACTTCTGCAATGATAAAATTAAATAATCTAATTGATACTTATTTGTTTATCTCAAGAAATGTAGATCCAGAAATTATTAAATATTTAAAAGAAACAGAACAAGCCGTTAATTTTTACTATTCAGTTGAGAATAAGCAACTTGGTATTAAAATAACTTTTGTAATAATTTATATTATTTTAGTGGGTCTTCTTTTATTTATTTCAACTATAATCGCAATTTCTTTTGCAGGTAAATTAACCAAACCAATAGTTAATTTAATTTCTGCTTCTGAAAATATTAGTAAAGGTCAGCTAAACACAAAAGTCCCAGAAATTGAAACAGATCAAGAATTTTTAATGTTAAATAAGAATTTTAATAATATGATTGAAAGATTAAAAAAACAACAGAACAAATTATTGGCAGCAGAGAGATATGCAGCATGGGAAACTGTAGCAAGAAAATTAGCTCATGAAATTAAAAATCCACTTACACCTATTCAATTATCTATAGACAGACTACAAGAGAAATTTTATAAAAAAATTACAGATGGCAAAGATGAATTTAAAAATTATCTAACAACAATTAATAGGCAAATTAAAGATATTGAAGCCTTAGTTAACGAGTTCTCTAGCTTTGCAAGAATGCCTAATCCTGTATTTAAAAAAATTGAAATAATTCACGTTATTACTAGGGCTATTGATTTTTACAACATGTCGACTTTGAATGAAATTTACTGTGGTGCTCTTAAAAAAAAATTAATCATCGCTGGTGATGAAGAGCAACTATACAGGGTTTTTATGAATCTAATAAAAAACTCCGAAGATTCTATTAGTGAAAAAAAACAAAAAAACATTGATTTTAAAGGCAAAATCTCTGTAGAAATTGAATGTAATAGTGACTATATAACTATTACATTAATTGACAATGGCGTAGGTATAGAAGATACCGCTAAAATAATGACTCCATATTACACAACAAAAAAAAAAGGTACGGGCTTAGGTCTACCAATTGTAAGTAAAATTATAAATGAACATTCTGGTGAAATTTTAGTTTTAAACAATAATCCTGGTGCAAAGATAATAATTACCTTACCTAGAATTAAATAGATGAAAAATGAAATATTAGTAATTGATGATAACGCAGATATCAGATTCTTAATTTGCAATATTTTGAAAGAGAATAATTACGAGATAAGATCTGCGGCTAACTTCAACCAAGCTGTTGTAGAAATTAACGCTAAATTACCTAACTTAGCAATCATTGATATTAAACTGGACAAAGGTGACAAAGATGGAATTGATCTTTTGAAATTATTAATGAGCATTGATAGCAACATACCTGTGGTTATGATTTCAGGTCATGCTAATGTGCAAGTTGCCGTTGAAGCAATTAGAATTGGAGCCTATGAATTTTTAGAAAAACCATTTTCTTCTGAAAAATTACTAAACTACGTGAAACGAGCTTTAGAAAATAGAAATTTAAAAAAAGAAAAAAACAAAGCAGAAGATAAACTGTTTCATTCTTTTGAACTTATAGGAAAAAATGTTGAGATTTTAAAAGTTATAAAAACGATAGATAAATTGTCTTTAACTGAAAGTAGAGTTTTAATTACTGGCAAGACGGGTACAGGAAAAGAGCTAGTTGCTAGAAAAATTCACAAAAGTTCTTCAAGATCAGAAAGTCCTTTTATTGTTTTTAATGCAGCTTTATTAAAAGAAAAGAATTATGAAAAAAATTTATTTGGAGAAGAATATGGTAATGAAATTATTGATTATGGTATTTTGGAAAAAGCAAACAATGGAACTTTATTACTAGATGAAATATCTGAGGTACCTTATGAAATACAGTCAAATATTTTAAGAATTTTGACAGATCAAAGATTTAAAAGAATTAATGGCTCTAAAGATATTTATGTAAATATTAGAGTTATTTCCTCATCATCAAAAGATTTGAAACAAATGATCTCAGAAAAAAAATTTAGAGAAGATCTTTATCACAGACTAAATGTTGTGCCTATAAACCTACCTACATTACAATCAAGATCCGAAGATATTCCATTATTAATTGAATATTTCAAAAAAAAGTTGCTGAAATAAATGGCATCCCAGAGGCTCAAATAAATAGTAATAATGATCTTCTTTATAGCTACGATTGGCCAGGTAACGTTAGAGAGTTAAGAAATTTAATTGAGAGAGTTACAATACTTTCTGTTCATGAAAACAAGAACGATATAAATCAAATATTAAATGATATTTTAAGTGAAAATCCTGAAACGTTAAAGGACAAAGCTTTATATGACACTTTATCTTATCCTCTAAAAGAGGCTCGCGAACAATTTGAAATTAACTATTTGATTACTCAGTTGAAAAAAAACCATGGCAATATTTCTAAAACAGCTGATTTCATTGGCATGGAAAGATCTGCGCTACACAGAAAGTTAAAAACTCTAGGTATTAAAGGTATTAATTAATTATGAATATAATTATATGTGGAGCCGGAAAAGTAGGTTTTTCAATTAGCAAACAACTATCAGCCCAGGGACATTCTATAACTGTAATCGATCAATCTTCAGATGACATTAAAAAAATTAATGAAACGCAAGACGTTAAGGGAGTCGTGGGTAGAGCAACTTTCCCTTCTGTCCTAGAAAATGCTGGTGCTGAAAACACTGATATGATTATAGCTGTTACTAGAAACGATGAAACCAATATGATTATATGTCAGATAGCTCACAGTTTATTTAATATTAATAAAAAAATTGCCAGAATAAGATCTCAAGAATTTCTAGACGCTAAATGGAGTAAACTATATAATAAATCTAATTTACCCATAGATGTAATTATCTCACCCGAAGCAGAAGTAGCTAAATCACTTTTTAGAAAACTTGAAGCCCCTGGTGCGTTAGATAACGTGCCTTTTGCAAATGATAAAATTAAAGTTTTAGAGATCTTAGTTAATAAAAATTGTCCAGTTATTGACATACCCTTGAAAAACTTAACCTTAAAATTTCCAGACTTTAAAGCTAATATTTTAGGAGCAGTTAGAAAAGATAAATTTATTTTTTTAAAAAAAAATGACCATTTACAAGAAAGTGACAAAGCTTATGTTGTAGCAAGCACTGAGCAACTTAATTTAATTTTAAAGTCTTTTGGGCACGAGGAAAAAGCATCTACAAAAATACTTATTGTAGGTGGCGGAAACATTGGTTTAAATTTAGCTAAATTACTAGAAACAAATTTTGAAGGAGCTAGAGTTAAAATTATTGAAAAAAATAAAGAGAGAGCAGAAGTTTTAGCTACAGAGTTGACTTCATCAATTGTAATTTGTGGAGACGCTCTTGATGAAGAAATTTTAAAAGAAGCTAACATCGAAGAGACTGAAACTATTTTAGCATTAACCAATGATGATGAGGATAATATTATGGCCTGCGTATTAGCTGAAAAGTATAGTTCAGAAAAGCGTACTATCGCTATAGTAAATAAATCTAATTATGGCTTATTGCAAAAATCTTTAAACATAGATGATCTTGTAGATCCACGTATGACTACCGTCTCCAGAATCATGGAACATGTACACAAGGGTACAATTGAAACAGTTTATTCCCTGTTAGACGGTGAATACGAATTTATTGAAGCTGAAATTTTAGAAAAATCAGAACTATTAAATAAGTCGATCAAAGAATCAAATTTACCTGAACATATAAGAATAGGGGCAATCTTAAGAGATGAAAAAGTAGTAATCCCAAGATCTGACTTCATATTTGAGAAAAGTGATATTGTAGTTTTTCTTGCTAAAAGAGAATTGCTAAAAGAAGTTGAAAGTATTTTTAGATTAAGTTCTATTTAGAAATGAACATTAGAGGTCTTTCCTATTATCTTGGCTTATCATGTTATCCAGTTACACTTCTTTCATTTTTTAATATACTTTATTCTTCTTATTTTGATCATTACTTGAATTTAGATTCGTACCTATTAACTTTAGTTACTTCATTTTTAATAGGTTTAGGGCTTCATTCCTTTAGCAAAAATAGTGAAAAAAATATTAAATTTTACGAAAAATTAGTATTAATTTTTATAATTTATTTTCTTATTTCATTGCTAATTTCAATTCCTTATTATTTTGGCAACTATCAATTAAGTTTTATTGACTCACTTTTTGAAGCAGTATCAGGAGTAACAACGACAGGATTTACAGTTTTTTACAATGTTAAATTTTTAGATCCTACATTAATAATTTGGAGATCGTCATCTCACTGGATAGGTGGTTTATTTTTTTTAATTTTTTTAATTCTTATTTTTTCTAATTTTAAAAATGAATATAAATTAACTAATCTTATTTATAATCCTGACAAAGCTACTAATATTTTTAAGGATTCACAAAAAATCATAACAAAAGTTTTTTTTATCTATATTTTTTTAACAGGACTCGTCTTTATTCTGTTGTCACTCACAGGCATCAGACTCTTTAATAGTTTTAATTTAGCTATGTCTGTAAGTTCTACAGGTGCTTTTATTCCAACCAATGAACTCTCTGAGATAATCAAAAGTACTTCTCAAAAAATTATATTAACAGTAGGAGTTACTTTTTCTGCTTTAAATATTTACTTTTTCTACAGTCTTTTTAAAAACTCTAATACAAGTAGGAAACATCAGGAAGATTTTTTAATTTTACTTGCTATAACTTTCTTTAGTTTAATACTTTTTTTTTCTATTAAAGAAACATCATTTTTGAGTATTTTTTTTAACGTAGTTAGCAGTATGAGCAATTCCGGTTTAACATTTAACGATCCGCCAGAAAATTTTTATTTATTTTTTGTTTTAATCACTATCATAGGAGGTTCTGTTCTTTCAAATTCATCAGGTATTAAATTTTTAAGGTTATATATACTTTTTAAATCTACAGTTATAGAAATTTTTAAACTTGTATCTCCAAATGTTATTATCGATCATAGAATCTTAAAAACAGACAACAAGATTAATAATGAAAATTTAAATTCTTCTTTTTTTATTTTTATTTGTTTTTTTATAAGTATATTTATCTTATCCAGTATCTTGACCACGGAAGGACTTAATTTTGAAAGTTCTTTTAAGCTTTCAATATTAACTATTACAAACACTGTTAACTCCAGCTTATTTGGCTTGAACAATGTCGATTTTTATAATTTATTAACATCATCAAAAATATTTATAATTTTATTTATGATTATTGGTAAAATTGAGTTAATATCTATTTTCTTGATCGTTAAAAAATTAATTAGCAGAAATTAATCACATGTCTAAAATTGTAATTATTGGTGCAGGTGCAATGGGTACCGCTTTCGCGGTTCCTTGTATAGACAATAATCACGATACTAATATTGTCGGTACTCACTTGGAAAATGATTTTATTGATCTTGTAATAAAAAATAAAAGATTGCACCCAGGTCTTAATACGACCATTCCAGATGGTATAAATATAATTAAATTTGAAAAATTTGATTCAATTTTGAATTCAAATATAGATCTCATTGTTCTAGGTATTAGCTCTAAAGGTATTGAATGGGTAGCAGAACAGCTCCACCGAGTTTATAAAGACAAAAAATTACCCAACCTTCTTATGTTGACTAAAGGTTTGAGCATTCACAACAATAACTATGAGCTTCTAGTTGATAAATTAGAACGATTACTTTTTGAAAAAGGGATTAAAGAAGTAAATATATCTGCTATTGGCGGACCCTGTCTTGCAACCGGTTTAATTAACAAAGTTCATAGTAGCGTAATTGTTGCAAATAAAGACATTTCTGTAGCAAAAAAATTAGCTGAAATTTTAAATACAAACTACTATCACACCTCTTACTCAGATGACTTAAATGGTGTTGAGGTATCTGCGGCTATAAAAAATATATTTTCCATGGCTGTAGGTGCAGCAAAAGGGCTTTGTAGCAAAAATGCATCTGAAGAAATACGAGAAAAAAATTATTTAAATACTGCCTCGGCTTTGATCAAGCAGTCAGTTCAAGAAATGGAAATTTTTGTAGAACACTTAAAAGGACGAAAAGAAACTGTAAAAGGTTTAGCGGGCCTAGGAGATTTGTACGTTAGTTCAGGCGGCGGCAGAAATAGTAAAATGGGTTCCTATATTGGAGAAGGGATGACCTTCTCTGAAGCAAAAAAAAATAAGATGGAAAAAGTTACAGTAGAAGGAGCTGACCTTGCAATTGAGATAGGCAAAAAAGTTAATGAAGATTTTGATAAAAAAAAACTACCTTTAATGCTAGGCATGATCAACGCTATAATGGACGATAAAAAACTAGAATTAGATTGGCAATATTTTAATTAATAATGAAAAAAGATAAAAATTTTATTATTTCTATCGATCA
>MDTF01008583.1_pt1 | contig 11297 bp, 10 predicted proteins | sample 811191 | NCBI WGS metagenome assembly MDTF01 (sample SAMN05326649, study PRJNA326480) | marine metagenome | isolation source: seawater | place: Southern Ocean | collected 2011
AAAGGCTTGATATCGTATCGTGATTTCTTCCGACGCACAGGCGGGGCAATTTTTTCTTTCCTCAAACCAGGATTTACTCATAAGTATTTTCAACTATGTTATCAATAAGTGTTTGTCAATAACTCAATTATAGGAATAAAATATAAGTGACTACCGGATTGTTATATACTTTGCAGTTAAAATCAACACGTATGTATTTTCAGATTATAATTAAATAAAACATAGCTAAATAACAAACTGAAGAACAATCATGTTGAAGAGGAAAAGTTAGGTTCTTTCGTAGGTTAGTAAATTTACAGACATATTACAGATGAGTAGCATCGTTTACATTATTCTGATATCAAGAGTTAAATGTATTGGTTTCTAAAAATATAATCAATTTAATAAAATGAAAACAAAGAAAACATATTTGTATGTTGGGTGTGGTCATCACAGGATGAGTGGTTTTACACATGTTGAAATCAGTGTTGGTAAACAATTTAAAAAAGGTGGCAATGTAGGTCCACCAGATATTTTGGCTGACATTACCCGTCATATTCCGTTAGAGGATAATAGTGTAGATTTAATTTTTTCTCGCGCTACTTTAGAACATCTAACTTACCAGGAATTAATAAATCATTTTTTAGAATGTCAACGTCTTATTAAAAAAAGTGGTTATATACGTATGAGCGTGCCTGATATGGATATTATGATAAATAATTACATAGATAAACAAGAGGATCTTGAAAAGGCAAAACGTGAGAGTGAAATTTCAACAGCTATGATGCCATGTGAAAACCACACGGATTTATTTATTCAACGCGTTCTTTACCATGATCATTATTATCTTCATAATTTTGATACCTTAAGTAGGGCTTTAAAAAAAACTGGGTTCACAAATATAAAAAAAGTGAGTGCAGGACAAACCTTGATCAGTGATATTAAAGATGAATTATATGAAGCAGAAAAAGGAAGAGAAAAATGGGAAATACTTATTGAAGCTCAAAAACTAAATGATGAACCAAAGATATCAAGATATCCTGATAATAAGCCAAAAAACTTTATAGTAAGAATACTGGCTGAAATATTTAATATAAAAATTACCAAATATAACAAACGCAAAGCAACATTTCCAAGATTACTCTGGTTTATAGAAAAATATCAACAATTAAAAAACTTATAATTTAAATATTAATTTATACTTTTGATAAATTTTTTTTAAATATACTAAAATTTTAATAGGTTTTAAAATTTAGATGCTACCTGGTCTCATAAATAATTGGGCGCTATGAAGTAAAGTAATTAGAAACTCGATTATATATTTTTTAAAACAAAAGGTTTTAATGGCTCCTCTTTTGAAATATTTACTGGAGATTTTTTATTTAAAATTTTATTGAAGTATTTTGGTGCCAATCCATATCCTGGTCTAATAACTTTAATGTTATCTTTAGAAAATTTCTCACCTTTTTTTATGTTTTTAGTTGCAAATATTGATCTTCTGAAAATTTTAGATTTATTTTCACTTTTATTCCTAAAAAAACTATTCTTACCTAATAATTTAAATGAAACATCAATATCATCTCTTAATTTTCTAATTTCTTTTCCTTTTAATGAAAAATTAATATCAAAACCTTTTTTTTGATTATCTAATGCTATATGTTTTTCAATAACCTCTGCTCCACTTGCTATGGCAGCAAAAGCAACCCTGTTATCTGTCGAGTGATCAGAAAACCCTACTTTACATTTAAACTTATTCTTTAATATTTTTATGTTATTTAAATTAAAGTCATTAATTGATGATGGGTAATTACTCACACAATACAAAAGAGTAATGTCAGTGGCACCATTTCTTCTTGCTGTTTTAACAGTAGCCTCAATTTCTTCTAAATTGGCCATTCCTGTTGAAATAATAATGGGTTTTTTAGTTTGAGAAACTCTTTTTACCAAATTTAAATCCATCATTTCAAATGAAGCAATTTTATAAATTGGACAATCTAATTTTTCCAAAAAATCCACTGCTGTAACATCAAATGGGGTACTAAACACTTTTATGCCTAAAGATTTTCCATATTCAAATAGTTCTTTATGCCATTTCAAGGGGGTGTGTGCTTTATTGTATAAATCCCAGAGTGTATAACCCTTCCAAAGGCCTTCTTTGATCTTAAAATATTTTTTATTTGATTTAATTGTCATCGTATCAGCAGTATAAGTTTGGAGCTTAACAGCATCAGCACCATTTACATAAGCGCACTTTACTAGTTTTTTTGCTAAATTAAAATTTCCACAATGATTTGCTGATATCTCTGCAATAAAAAAAACTTTATTTTTCATATAATTTTTAAATGAATTTCATATCATTTTCTCAATTATGTTCCAACTTCTAAATTTTAATTTACAAAAGTAAAATAAAGTTTAAGTTAATTTGTGTACTTTTTGATAATCGATTTCTTTAACAATTTTTAATAAACTAAAAATTGTCCAATAAATGAGTCAATAGTTAACAAATTGTTATTTTATGAAATTACTTAAATCTAATAAAAAATTTTGGTTAAAAAATGCAACAAAGTTATTATCTTGGAAAAAAATTCCAAAAATTGAATATTTAAGATTCAATAACTATTTTAAATGGTTTCCTGATGGTAAAATTAATTTATATGAAAATTGTATAACTAGACATTTAAAAAAAAAAAAGAACAAGACAGCTATAATAACAATAGATAAAGATAAAAGTTTAAAGAAATATTCATTTCAAGATGTTCACTTGCTCACCCTTGGTTTTGAAAAAAAATTTTTCAATAGAAAAAAATTAAGGGTAATTATTCATTCTTCTGCAGGCATAGAGAGCGCCATTTCTATGTTGGCATGTCTAAAAAATGGATTTCACTTTTGTGTAATTTTTGAAGATCTTGAAAAAATAGCTATAAATAAAAGAATTGGCATTTTTAAACCAGATTTAATTTTAACACATAGCCCTAATATCTTTAAATCAAGTAGCAAAATTAAAATCATAAACTTTAAAAAATTTAATTTCAAAAAAATAATAAAACTTAAAGATACCAAGGTTGATTATTATTCTTCAAATAATAGTCTATTTACACTCTTTACATCTGGCTCAACAGGTGAACCTAAAGGTGTAGTGCATTCAACAGGTGGTTATGCGTTATTTACAATCATGACATGTAAAACTAAATTTGGTATCAAAGAAGACTCGATTATACTTACAGCATCAGATGCTGGTTGGATTAATGGTCATACGTACAGTTTAATTGGACCACTTTTAATTGGTTCTACGACTGTACTTTTAAGTAAACCTACATTTTTACTACAATCAAAAATCTTAATGTTAGTCTTAAGTTTAAAACTAACAATTTTGTATTTACCAGTAACATTAATAAGGCTATTGAGAGCACTAGCTAATAAAAAACAGTTTAAAAAGCATAGTTTAAAAACATTAGGATCTATGGGAGAGCCTCTAGCTAAAGACGTCGGAACTTGGTTTGCTGAAAAATTTAATTTAAAAAAGAAAGCTATTGTAAATACATACTATCAAACAGAAACAGGTGGCATTATTTGCTCTCCTTCATTCAGTGATTCTTCCATTAAATTTCCTCATGGATCTATTGGAAATACAATTAGTAATCATGTGAAAATCTCAAGTTTTAATAAAATAAAAAAAGAATTTAAAATTTTAAGTGCATGGCCTGGTTGTATGAAAAAATTACTTAATGGAAATTTAGAATATCAAAAATATTGGGATAAAAATGGAAATTTTAGAATGTTTGATTTAGGAGCCAGAGTAAATAAAAAAATATATATTCATGGGAGAATTGATGATGTAATTAATATTAGAGGTCACAGAATTGGCTCTGAAGAAATAGAAACTATTCTATTGGGTGTAAAGGGAGTTGTAGAGGTAGCAGCGATTGCTATTGATGATGAATTAGAGGGAAAAAGTATATATATTTTTTTAGTATCAAATAAAAAAATAGACTCAATTATCGAAAAAAAAATGATTGATAATTTTGGTACTTTTGCACTTCCGAAAAAAATTATTTATTTGTCAGAACTCCCAAAAACAAGAAGTGGAAAAATATTAAGAAGAATTTTAAGGAAGATTTCAGATGATCCTACAATTACAAAAAATACAGATATTAGCACCATACTTAATAAGTCAGTTTTAAAAGAAATTAAAAAAAAGATAATTGAAAAATGAAAATATCAGAAATTGATAAAATTTTAGTGTTAAAAAAAACGCTCAAAAATAAATGCGTAATTATTAAACCAATGAACTTAAATAATATAAATCAAAATTTTATTACAAATATAAATAAAAAAGAAATCAATCAGTTTACGCAAATTCAAAAGAAAAAACAAAATTATAAAACTTGTTATGAGTATTATGTAGATAGACTTAAAAATAAAGAACTGTATTATTCTGTAAACACTTTTAAAGGTGAATTTATTGGAACTATGACAATGAGAGAAATTAGTAAATATTCTGCTTATTTTGGCATTTTAATATTTAACAAGAATTATCATGGATCAGAGGAAACAAAAATTGCTACAAATATTTTTTTGGATTATTGCTTTAAAAAACTCCCCTTGAATTCAATTAAAGTGGTAACTTTTAAAAAGTCATTAGGGGCAAACTTTCTTTATTTGACAAACAATTTTAAAAAATTTAAATCTGATACAAAATATTTTCATTTTAGATTGCAGAAAATTGATTTATTAAAAAAATATAAGTATAAGGTGTTTTAAATTAAATTATTAATATAATTTAAAATAGAATTCAAATTATGAAAGAATTAGATGAAATATTATGCTCAGTTTTTAAGCTTAAAAACGATAAATACCTACATAAAGCAACAAATAAAAATACAAAAAAATGGGACTCATTAACTCACATAAAATTTATCTTAGCCTTACAAAAAAAATTTAAAATTGAAATAAATGATGAGGATGCTATGAACATGCTCTCTTATCAAAACGCACTAAAATATTTAAAAAAAATAAATGCTAAATAAATTTTTAAAAAATAAATCAATTTTAATTACAGGTGGAACAGGTAGCTTTGGTAAGGCCTTTGTAAAATGTTTATTGAGGAAAAATATACAATTAAAAAAGATAATTATATTTAGTAGAGATGAGTTAAAGCAATTTGAAATGGCCAACGAATTAGATGTAGAAAAAAATAATAACTTACGTTTTTTTCTTGGTGATGTTCGAGATAAAGAGAGAATGCATAGAGCTTTAGAAGGAGTAGATTATGTGGTTCATGCAGCTGCATTAAAACAGGTTTTAGCATCAGAGTACAATCCAATAGAAACTATAAAAACCAATGTATTAGGTGCACAAAATATCATTGAGTCTTCAATTGATAGTGGGGTAAAGAAGGTAGTAAGTTTGTCTACAGATAAAGCTGTTTCTCCAGTTAATTTATATGGTGCAACAAAACTATGTGCAGAAAAATTATTTGTTTCTGCAAATAACATGGTGGGTGAAAAAAATACGGTATTTAGCTCAGTAAGATATGGCAATGTTATAGGAAGCAGAGGGTCGGTCATTCCTTTATTTTTAGAGCAGAAAAAACAAAAATATTTTACAATAACCGATACTAGAATGACAAGATTTGTACTTACATTAAATGAAGGTGTGGAACTAGTATTATGGACATTGTTAAATTCTATTGGATCAGAAATAGTAATTCCTAAAATTCCTTCAGTAAATATAACCGATATTGCAAATGCTATTGACCCTTCCATAAAAATTAAAAAAATTGGAATTAGGCTAGGTGAAAAATTACATGAAGATTTAATTACAGAGGCTGAGAGCATAAACACATTAGGACTTATGGATAAATTTATTATGTTACCATCCATTGAAAAAAAATATGTTGAACATTATCGGAAATTTTCAAAAAAAATTACAAAACTAGATAAATTTTCATACTCATCTAATACCAATAGTCATTTTTTAAACATTCAACAAATTAAAAGAATATTAAAACAAGAAAAATTTATTTAATGGTTAAACTTTGTTTGGGAACTGCTAATGTTGGTTCTAAATACGGTATTAATAAAACTATATTAACAAGAAATAAATTTTCAAAAATATTAAAAGTAGCCAATAATAATAATATAATAAATGTTGATACATCATTTGAATATAAAAATAGCCACACACAGATCAAAAAAACTTTAAATAATAAAGTTAAATTAAACACAAAAATTTTTTTAAAAAAAAAATTTAATTTTTTATCAATAAAAAAAAAAATTCTATATTTTAACAAAAACTCACCTGCGAAAGTTCACAGTTTACTCTTACATGAGCAAAATGATGCACTAGTTATTAAAAAAGTTGAATTAATAAAAAAAATAAAAGCTGAGGGTATTGTAAGTAAAATTGGAGTTTCTGTATATGATTTATCAGTTCTGAAAAAAATTTTAAAATTATGGACACCAGATATAATTCAAATTCCAGTGAATCCATTTAACCTTGAATTTATTTCTAATAAATTTTTACAAAAGATAAAAAAAAAAAATATTACAATATTTGCAAGGTCGATATTTTTACAAGGAATATTGACGAACAAAACACATATTTTAACTATAAAAAATAAAAAAAATTTGGAAGATTGGTTTAAATTTTGTGAATTAAAGTCTATTGACCCGGTCAAAGCATGCCTAGATTTTTGTAAATCAATTAAAGAAATAGATTACTTGGTAATTGGAGTTCAAAACTTAAAAGAATTAAAACAAATAGTTAAATTTTTTAAACAATCAATAAAATTAAATTCTAATTTAATTATCAAAAGAAAGTATAAAAAAATTGATCTTAGAAAAATAAATAATGGCAAAAAAAATTAGTTTTAGATATTTGATAATTGGCTCAAATGGCCTTTTAGGATCAAAAATAAAAAAAAATTTACCATCTAAAAAAACTTTTTGTATTGCTAGAAGCTTTTCAGATTACAATTGTGATTTACTTAATTTAAAAAAAATATTGGATCTTTTTAATAAATATGAATTTTCAAATGTTATTAATTGTGCAGCATTAGCAAATATAGACAAATGCGAAAAAAATAAAATAAAATGTAGAAAAATAAATTTAGATTTTCCAATTTTTTTAAATAGCTTATCAAAAAAAAAAAAATTTAATTTAATTCATATTTCAACAGATCAGGTTTATTGCAAAGGAAATAAAAAAAAATATAAAGAAACAGATAAGATATCTTTTACAAATTTTTATTCAAAAACTAAATACCTTGCTGAGAAGCATTTGATAAAAAATGATAAATGTCTAATTATAAGAACTAACTTCACTGGTTTTAAAAAAAATCTAAAAGAAACTTTTATTGGATGGATACTAGAAAGTTTAATAAATAAAAAAAAAATTAAACTATATAATGATCTATATGTTTCTACACTTGATGTAAATTATTGCTCTAAAGCAATTATTAAATTAATTAATTTAAATGCTAAAGGTGTTTTTAATCTTGGTTCAAATTCATCATTATCAAAAGAAAAATTTGCTTTTATTTTTGCAAAAAAATTAAAAAAAAAATTGTATTATGAGTCAGTATCCTCTAAAAGAACAAGTATTTTTAGACCTCAAAATTTGACAATGGACACAAAAAAAATAGAAAAAAAAGTAAAAGTAAACATGCCTAATCCAAGAAAAGTGATTAATAATTTGATTAATGAGACAATAATTTATGAAAATTTTAGGAATTAATTATCTTTCTGAATCATCTATAACATTATTAGATAATGGAAAAATTAGATATTCGCTCAGTGAAGAACGAATTAATAGAGTCAAAAATTGGTGGGGCAACCCTTTTAAATCTATCAATTATATGCTGAAAGATTTAGATCTTAAGATAGAAGAAATAGATATAATTACTACTCATGGTTTAATAGGTTCAACACAAAAAGTACCAGTTGTTAAATTTTTTAAGCAAAAAGAAAAAGAAATATTATATTCAAAATTAAATACTAAACAAAAAAAAATACAAATAAAAAATTTAAACCAAAGATTTATTCATGAAAAGAATGTTTCAACTAGAACAAAAAAGTGCATAGATTCTCTTAAGAAAAAATTTAAAGATATTGAAATTTACGATCATCATGAATCTCATGCGGCTACAGCTTATTATTACTCTGGATGGCAAAACTGCTATGTTTTAACTATGGATGGTTGGGGGGATCAAAGTTCTTCAAAATTTTATAAAGCAAATAAAGGTAATTTAAAACAAATAACAAGTAGCTATACACTTGATTCTTTAGGTTATTTTTATGGAAGTATTACAAAGTTACTTGGTTTTAAACCTCATCAGCATGAAGGAAAAATTTTAGGATTAGCAGCTTATGGAAATAAAAATAAAGCATACAAAGAAATTTCAAAGATGATATCTTTTGATAAGAAACATAATTGTTTTAAAGGTAATTATGAAAAAGGTCTTTATGTTGCAAGTTTCGAAAATAAAAATATTAAATATCTATTAAAGAAATATTCAAAAAAAGACATTGCTGCAGCTACTCAAAAAAGATTAGAAGATGTAGTATTAGATTTTCTTAAATTTAATATATCTAAAAAATCTAAAATAGCTTTAGCAGGAGGCGTTTTTGCTAATGTTAAATTAAATCAGAAAATATCAGAACTTAAAAATATTGAAAAAATATTTGTATTCCCAAATATGGGTGATGGAGGTTTATCAGTAGGTACTGCGGCTCTCTCATATTTTAAAAGAAAAAAATACACACCAACTCAGATAAAAAGTATGTATTTAGGTCCAGAATTTACTAACAAAACTATTTTGAAGGAAATTAAAAAAAATAAACTTGAATTTTTAGATTTAAAAGACCCAACAAAATTTATAGCGAATGAGATCTCGAAGGGAAAAGTTGTAGGTTTGTTTCAGGGGCGGATGGAATTTGGACCTAGGTCACTAGGCAACAGATCTATAATTGTTCAGGCAAAAGATAAATCAGTCAACGATTGGTTGAATAAAAAATTAAAAAGAACTGAATTTATGCCTTTTGCACCAGTAACATTAAAAAAAGATAAAAAAAAATATTATCATGATACAAATAATAAAGATTTATGTTTGGATTTTATGACCTCTACAGTCAAATGTAAAAAATTAGCTATAAAACAATTTCCTGCAGCTGTACACATTGATAATACTGCTAGACCGCAACTGGTAGACAAAGATAATAACCCATTGCTTTACAAGTTAATTTCAGATTATAATAGAATTACTGATTGCTCCACTCTAATCAATACTAGTTTTAATATGCATGAAGAGCCGATTGTTTGCACGCCTGGAGATGCACTAAGAGCATTTATACTTGGGAATTTAGACTATTTATATATTGGTAAGTATATTTTAAAGAATTAATATAAATGAATATTGCTTTTGTAGTAGATAGCAGCAAAAAAATAGGTGGTGGTCATTTCTATAGATCAATAAATTTTGCAGAATTTTTAAAAAAAAAAAATAAAATATTTTTTTTTTCAAAAGAAATATCTTTGAAACAAGAAATATTATTAAAGAAAAAAAATTTTTTTTTAAAAAAAATATTCAGTAAAAAAAAAAACTTTGAAAATCTAAAAAAATTAATTGTTGATTTAAAAATTGATTATTTAATAGTAGATAACTATCAAGTCTCATCAATAACAAAAAAAAAAATAAAATTTTTAGTTAAGAAATTAATAACAGTTGACGATAGGATTGATATTAAACATTACTCAGATGTTTTAATTAATAATAATTATCTAAATAAATCTGATTTATCAAAAATAAATATAAATAATTATAATACAAAAAAATTTTTAGGACCAGAGTGTAATTTTAATCTTATTTCTAATTCTATTCATAAACCATCAAAGACAATTAGAAGTTTTTTCATTTTTTTTGGGATGATCGATAGTGAAAATTATACTTTTAAAGTTTTAAATTTAATAAAAAATATTAAAGATGTAAAATTAGTAGTTGTAATTGGAATTTTTAATAAAAATAAAAAAAAAATTTTTGATAATTTTAAAAATTTTAAACATATAAAACTTTATGAAAATCTTAATACTAAAGAAATATTTAAAGAGCTTTCAAAGACTGATTTTTCAATTGGTAGCGGTGGAGTAAACTTAATTGAGAGAATTCACTTGGGATTACCGTCTGTAGTTATTTCCAAAATAAAGAATCAACTAAACGGATTAAAAAATTTAAAAAAAAAAAAGTTGATTATTCATAAAAAATTATCTGATTTAGATGAAAAATTTTTTACAGATTTTTTAATAAATGATAAAAATGCCTCAATTTTCGAAATCCAAAAAAATTGTTATAATGAAGCTTTAAGATTAAAAGATGAAAAGATAAAATTTATTAAAGAAATCAAAAAAGTGTTCTAATATTAGAGAACATAAAATAATAATTAAAGCTTATTGATTAGTTTAGTCTTTTAAAACCAGAATGACTTATGGGACCCTTAAGATAACTATTAACATCGTCACCTGAGTCTTGAATTTTTTTTATTATAGTAAATATCTTATTTAATTTATTCTGATATTTTTTGATTGTATGGTCATTATGACAAATAGAAGTATAGGTTGTATTTGCTCCCAATATTTTTTCTCTTAAAAGTTCTTGTGTTATAAATGTTTTGTATTCTTGCCATTTTTTTGAATTAATTGAATAGCTAGGACAAGCATCTAGACCTGAGATATTTAAGCTTATATTATTGTCTTTAGCAATATTATTTATCATTTTTTTAATTTTTTTACCTTGTCTAGTTATAATTTCCCAAGATTTAGTATTTTCCATGATTTCCAAGGTTTTTAAAGCAGCAACATATCCTGATCTTTCTGTCCAAAAAGTACTGCTAATAAAGCTCGTTTGTGCATTTTCCATGATATCTCTTTTTCCTAAAATTGTAGTAATTGGAAAACCATTCCCTAATGCTTTACCTAAAATACACATATCTGGATAAACTTTATATTTAAGATGAAGCCCTCCAAAACTCTCTCGAAAACCACTAGTACATTCATCAAATATTAAGACAATCTTTTTTTTTGATGCTAATTTTCGAACTTTAGTTAAAAAATTATCTTTTGGAGGAATATTTCTAAAGATTTCCATTTTAATTACGCCAATTTTGTTTTGTGAACAAATCTTTTCTAAAGAGTCATAATCATTGAATTTGAAAGGATATACAGTATTTTTAAGATTATTTGGAACACCAATAGTTGAAAGACCAGGAAGTAAATGATCTTTAAGAACTCCTTTAGAGCCTTTATTATTCAAATTTGCAGACAAA
>MDTF01004044.1_pt1 | contig 11290 bp, 9 predicted proteins | sample 811191 | NCBI WGS metagenome assembly MDTF01 (sample SAMN05326649, study PRJNA326480) | marine metagenome | isolation source: seawater | place: Southern Ocean | collected 2011
AAATAGGGCTAAACCACCAGATCTTGGAATTAATTTTTTGTGAATAGCTTGCTTTTTTTCAATATCACTATCTATAAATACATTTCTCTTAGATAGATGGTTCGTCATAACAAATAAAACAAAAATTGTAGAGAGTAAAAAAATAATATCCAACATAAGATTAAGAATTTATAAAAAGATATTTTTTGATGATTTACTTATAGTAATTAAGGGAGGTCTATTTTTCATTTTGTAAAATTTCTAACAACATTTTTAGTTTCATCCAAATAATGTTTTTTCTTTACCTTCTGTTTTTTTATTTTCAAGCCAATGTGACTTTAATTCATGCTTATTTCAAAAATGAAAATATATAACAAATTTATTTCTATTACTATCTAATTGATCATCATAATACACTTGAGTAATAAAAACTTGACCCTCTATGTTTGAGAAAATTTGCAATCCTCTATGGCTGTTTCTTGAGTAAAAACTACTATATCTGTAATATTGAATTGTAATCTTTCATAATTTTAAAAGTTTTTTTCATACTCTTCTTTTAAATTGCAGCTTATAAATTTGAATATACTCATTTTAATTTTCATGAAAATTATTATTAAATTAATTTTTATTATTATAAAACTCTCTTTTTTAAAGGGATACGGAAATTCTATAATATAATTTTTAATACTATATCAATTTATGTGAAAGATGTTTGTAAAAAGAAAAAGTCATTATACTTAGCATAATATTCCAATTATTAAAAAAATTCCCATGTGGTACAATAGGCCATAAAAAAATAAATAAAGCAATAAGAAGAATTGTTATTGAGTCTATTTCTTTATCAATTTTTACAAATATTTTAAATAATTTAAAAAATATAACTAAAAATATTAACAATAAAAAAACACCTCCAAAAAACCCTAGCTCTGAAAATAACTGAACATAATAGTTATGAGGATGTATTTCACACCTTGCTCTATAATGTAGATATTGCTCTTCCTTGCACTTAATTTTAAAATTTTTAGGGCCTACTCCAAAAAAAGGATTATTTCTTAACATTAATTTTGCACTCATATAGTGACCATGATGAACTTCTGTAAATATATACATTTCACTCTGACTTTTATTCGTAAATTGCTCTATTGTATTTTTAAAAATTCTATCTCTAATATTTCCATCTAGAATACTAGTAGATGTTATTATTATAATGAATAATAAGATAAATTTGAGTATCAGTCTAAATTTAATCTGATTTAATAGTATAAATGACAAAATTAGAGCAAATATAAAAAGGAAAAAAGCAGATCTTTCACCGCTTAAAAATATTAAAATTCCAAAAAAACAATTTATTAAAATATAAATTAGCTCATTTTTTTTTTCACTTAAATTTTTGTAAAATACAAAAAGAGATAAAAGGATAAAATATGTTTTTAAAAAAAAACTTCCTAAAATAAATTCATCCTTGAATATTCCAGACAACCTATGTTGATTAGTTCTTGTGTAGCCCAATAAGTTGTAACCAGAAAAATATTGTAATAAAGCGTCTATACCTATTATTGAAATTGACAAAAAGGTTATTAAAAAAAATAATTTTTTAAATATTTTAAACTGATCAAATAAATACCAAATCAAAGCAAAATAAAAATAAAATCTAAAAAAGAAAATTATTGATTTTTGATCAAAAAAATAGTTTTTAAATATTTCTAAATTAATATTATAATTGGAGAAATTAAAAATATGATTAAAAATTAAATTTTGAATTAACGAATTAGACAGAATATAAGTATAAAATACTAAGAATAAAAAAAAGGATGTATTGTAGAAATATTGTTTTCTTGATTTATAGATATCACCAGATAAAATAATAAATGAAATTAATAGAAAAAGCTCTGGCAATAAAGGTCCTAAAGATAAAGAAAATGGAACTAAACATACAAATATAATTGATATTTTTGATCTAAAATTATCAACTAGAAGAAAATTTTCATAAAAACCTCTCATAAAGACTTCTCGTAAAGCTTTACAATTTTTTCAACTATCAAATCTCTATCAAATTTTTTTGAAAATTTAATACAATTTTTTGATATTTGTTGCATTTTTTTTTTATTAAGCACTTCTTTTTCAATTATTTTTACCATCTGGTCTTTTAAGTGTAACTTAACCTTAAATCCAGTATGATTATTTATTACTATATCATCACAACCAGGGACTTTGTAGGTAAAACACGGTAATCCACATGAAAAAGCTTCCATTACAACTGTTGGCATTCCCTCTGAGTAACTTGGAAAAAGAAATATATCTGCCTTGTTGTAATATTTTTCAAGATAATTTGACTCTTTAATATGATGAATTTTTTTATTACTTTTTATCAAATTATTAATATTTACTGCCTCAGGTGAAAACCTGTCTTCTTTACCAATTATTAAAAGTTTTTTATTTTTAATTTGTAATTTGTTGAAGATGTAAATTAAGTCTTTGATCCCTTTGCTTTTAATAAGTCTTCCTACAAAGAGAAATAAAGTTTCATTATTTTTTTTATATGTTTTAATTTTTTTATATTTATTTTTATTAATTCCAGAAGCTGGTATTAAAGAGTGAGAATTACTCTTTTTATATAATCCATTATTAATAAAAAAATTTAAATTTGACTTATTTGTAAAAATTAAGTGATCACATAATAATAATGAAAATTTATAAAAGAAACTACTAAAAAAAAGTAAAAATTTATTTCCTGAACTTAGCACATAACCCATACCAGTGATCATACAAAAAACTTTGCATTTGTGAAAAATTTTAATTAAAGGGCAAACTAAGTTTGGTACAATTGTGTAACTTTGAATTATATCAGGCTTGTGTTTTAATGAAATGATAATTAATTTAAATAATAAATTTAAAATATTTAATGGATTAAAAGAATTAATATTCTTTTTTATTTCATAAAATCTAACATTATACTTTTTAAATTTTTTATAATATTCATCTTTATTAGCAACCATAATAACTTCATAATTATTTTTAATTAATGAAATTATTATTTCTTTTCTAAAAAACCATAATGAATTTGTTCTGTTTGATACTAGTAGTATTTTTTTCATTTAATTATTTTTTTAATATATCCATAGATAAATCCTAATAAACGTGAGAGATCATTAACCAGACCAAAGAGTGGACCAAAAATAAATATTAATAAGTCCATTTTAATTTTAGAATTTTTGTAATTTTTTTTTAATGGTATTAATATTCCTCGATAAATATAGTATATAATAACACTCTCTAAAAATAGTCCTTTGTATGCCATGCAAGTAAATATCAAAAAAGATAAAATGTATAACTTATCTAAATTATATTTTTTAAGACCAACAGTAGTTTGAGAGTAAAAAAAAAATTTTTTGAATATAGATAAAAGATTATTTCCTGAATTATAATCTAAATAATCTACTGTAGATTTATAATTATCATTATAGTACAAATTTTTCTGTTTTATATTTTTTAACCATACCCTATCATAACCAGACCTAAAATTTTCAAATAAACCATATTTATTAAAAATATCTTTCTTAAAACAACTTAGTGGTATGCAGTCTCCATAACTAAAAATGCCATAAGTTTGGGATAATATTAATTTATCATAAAGTTTTTTAGGTTTAAAAAAATATTTACCCTGTACATAACTAAATTTTTTTGATGAAATTTTATTTTTTACTGACCTTATAAAAAAATTATTAAATGAAATCCCAACATCGGTAAAACAAACATTGATATATTTGGCATTTCTAATGCCCAAATTTTTTGAGGCAGATGGAAGTCTTTTTTTGCAAGTTAACAATTTAATTTTATTTTTATCTAAATTATAATTTTGAATAAACAATCTCAGTTTTAATGCAGAATTATCCTTGGAATAACTATCAACAAAAATTATTTCATCAGGCTTGGTAGTTTGAGCCATTATATTTTTAAAAGTTTTGCATATATTATTTTCTTCGTTGTAAAATGGAATTACTAAAGATATTTTTTTGTGATCAATCATTAATTATTTTATATTTATTATGAGGTTTTAGATTGTTTGTTAAAATGATCGCAAAAATTAAGTTACCAACATTAGAAAATATAAAACCATAATGTAGTGAAATAAAAATAATTAACAAAATATACAAAAAATTATTTTTGAAATATTTCGTAAATGCAATTACGATAGTTAATATACAAATCATTCCAAACCAACCTATTACTTCTATTACACCCAAAAGACCACTATCGCCAGAAGTGCTTGGGGCTGATGCATATAATTGATCACCAAAAATTTTTGATGTTTCTTCAACATTAAAAAATACATTTATAAATTTTTTCATAAAATATAAATCTTGATTAGATGATATAGTAAACTCTCTTCCCAGGTAGAAATTGTTTATAAAAAATATTTTTTCTTGAAATACGTAGTAAAAATAATCCAAACTTATTTTTTGTGCGTAAACTTGGTTAGTATTTTTTATAATAAAAAATAATAAAAAAATAAAAACCACAGAAAGTAACAACATTGCATATGAACTTAATTTGCCATGTTCATAATTTAATAAAAAAAAAGTTATAATCATAAGTATAAATCCTGTAGAACTAAATAATAAAAAAATACTTAAATAGATCAACAATTGTTCTATTTTCTTAAATTTTACGGCGTATACTTTGATTAATATAAGGTGTGCAAAAAGTATAAATGTGGAGGATACAGAAGAATTACCAGCAAAGCCAGGTGGTCTTTTATAAAATCCAAAGAATTTAGCTGTGTGTACTTCCTCATGTAATTCTAGTCTGGGGAAAAGATTAATAGTAGCTGCATCCAAAAATACAAAAATTACGCAAGCAATCAAAATTAATTTTAAATACTTAATAAAATTTTTGTCAATTGGGTAAATTTTAAAAAATATTATAAAAAAAATAAAACTAAAATAATATTTAAAATTATTTAATATACTTATTGGATTTTTTGCTAAAATTATTACTAAAGTCAAATATATTGATAATAATAATAGAGAAATAATCTCAAAATTATCAAATTTTAATTCACTTAAATTAATTAATAAAAAAAAAAATATTAATGATAAATAAACTAAAGATGTATTCATGAAAAATGTTTCGGAAAATACAACACTTGTTAATAATAAAAATGTAAAAATTGAATATGGATTAAAGCTTCTTTTTAAGATCATTTCCTTTTTATTTTATTAATTAAATTTAACCAATTCCAATATCCATTAATTTTTTGTTTAACAGTTTTAATTGTATCATTTGACCATATATCGATTCTTGGTATTAGAAATTTATTAGTATTATATCTAATTGAGCCAAAGATACTAGATGCACCTTTTTCAAACTTAGAGAATTCAACCTCTTTAATAACATTATGATTATAGGATCCATGTGGATAAGAAATTGAATTTATATTAACACCAGTCAAATCCTCTAAAAAATTTTTACTATATTCTAGTTCATTTTTTAAATTACTATTTGATAAATTAGTTAGTTTAGAGTGACTTTTTCCATGCGAGCCAATTGTTACATATTTTGAGCTGCTTAATTCTTTTAATTCAGATTTTCCCAAATAAACATTTGATTTTGACTCAATTAGGTCAGTAGCAACAAATAAATGCATAGGTATATTGTATGAACTTAAGAATGGGCTTACTGTATCTAAATTGTTTAAATATCCATCATCAAAAGTAATTATTATTTTTCCATTACGTTTAAAACAATTATCAAAATATTCAAATTCATAATTATTATTTAAAAATATAATTATATCTCTAAATTTTTTTAAATTCATTTGATACAAATCTTTTTTTTTATTATCTTTATCTTCAATAGAATGAAATAAAATTACTACATTATCTTTTTCATCTTTTAGTTTAATATTGGAGTAATCAATTAAATCTGAAAATTTTCTATAAATATTAAATTTCATTTTTATTTATCTTTAAATAAATTAATCTTAATTTTTTTTTTAAATAATCATTTTTTAATAAATGTTTTTTTAATTTTTGAAATAAATAATAGATCCATCCAATGAAGCCATTGATAAACAAATTATCAGACATTTTAACTTTATAATTACACCATTTTTCTTTATATTTTTCAGCACCAACGGTAAAGTCAAAATAATTTGATTTACTCAAATGATCATTAATTAACCTATATAACAACAAGTTGCCTGAAGATAAATTTTTAAACTTATAATCATAAACTGGAAAAATATAATAAAAAGTTTTTTCCATAAGAAAACCATAATGAGCTGACACTAAATTATCATTTATTTTTAGATAATTAAGTTGTAAATCTTTATTATTAATGAATAGTTTTATGAACTTTTGATAGTTTTCTAATTCTAAAAAATTCCATGAACCTTCCCTAATATATTGTTCGGATTTTTTTTTAATTACAAAATCAATAATTTCTCTTTTTTCTTTTTCAGTTCTACAGGTGCTATATTGAACTTTATGAAATTTTTTCTCTATTCTTCTGAAATCTTGTTTTAAAAATTTAAGTTTTTTTTGATCTAGTATATTGTCTATATTTCCTAAATTATTGATATTAATTTTGTAAGAAATTTTATCATGTAATTTTAAAAAAAAATCACAGTCATATAAAGCGTTTCTTTTTGAGTTCAATGACTCTGGTTGATTAAATAGATGAATAATATCAATTTTATCATTTAAAAGATTTTCTTTTAAAACTAACTTAAAAATATTTTTAAAATCATTCTCAGTATACCCACTGTCACATATTGGTAAATTAAAATCAGAAAAAGGAAAACCCGTAAACTCTAAAATATTAAAAAATCTTTTTTTTTTAAGGTACATTGGCAGAATACAAGCTGAATGTCTTTTGTCTTTTTTTTTAACTAAAATTATAAAAAGTTTATCGTTGTTTTTTAAAATTTGTTCTATCCAATTTCTTTGCCAATCAAAAGTTTGAAAAATACTAAATGAGAAAGTATTTCTTGTCATAATCTTATTCCATTCATACTTGATATCCTCATCAAGACTTTCAAATACTTTAATCGTAAAATCTTCAATCATATCAATCTATAATTACACAATAAATGGGTTTATATTTTAATTTATTTTTTGTAGTTTTTTTTATTTTTGAAAAAGCTGATGGCCATTTTATTATATTGAAATTATATTTTAACATGATTTTACTTAAATTTTTTATATCAGGATTTTTTTTATCTATATAAAATGGCACCTGCCAAGGAACAATATTTTTTTTGATTTTAAAAATTGGTTCAAAATTATTTTTTACAAGTATTTCACATATCCATTTATATTTTTTTATTCTGCTAAAATGACTATAATTTTTATTTTGTAAGATGTTTAAAGAAAATTTATCAATTATTTGGTTTTCAAATAATAAAGATTGGTTTTTTGAGCATAATTTTATTTTAAAAAAATTTGTAAGAAATCTTTTTATCTTTATAATCAACGTATTATTTTTAAATAAAAAAAACATTAACTCATTAAAGCTAATATATTTTTTTTTTAGTTTAGATAATTCTTTTTCAATTTTTAAATTTCTATTATTTAATTTTAAAATACCACCACTAGGTATCTTTATTATTTTCCTTGGAGATATTACTGATATATCTCCAATATTACCTAATGCAAAATTTTGGTATTTACCATCTAAACCATGACAATAATCCTCTATTAAGAATTTACCTTGTTTTTTTCTAAATAAATTAAATTTATTGATATCATTTGGGAAACCAAAATAATGAACCATCATTATACCTTTTACTTTTATCGTATTTAAAGTTTCTATATTGTGCCAATCTGGAGTTAAATTTTTTTTTAGATTGTAAAATTTATATTTTATATCTAATTTTTCGAATGGAATTAAGGCTTCTTTACAAATAATCTCTGGTAATAATATTATATCTTTTTTTTTTAGATTTAAGCACTTAAGACCATAAAATAATGCGACACGTCCTGATGTAAAATAATATTTTATACCCATAATTCAAACCATCTTTTTGAAAATAAAATTTTTATAAATTTAAATGTAAATAATCTTAAGCTTACATATTTTTTGTATCTAAAACATATTTTTAATTCAGATAAGATTCTTTTATAATATGGTCTAGATGTTATATTTAATTTTCTTTGAAAATAAGTACCTAAGTTTTTTTCAATTATAAATAAATTGATATACGGTAATAATTTTAACCATAAATCATAATCTTGTGCATTGGGTAATTTCTTATCAAACTTTCCATATTTTATTAATAAATCTTTCTTACAAGTAACGGCTGATGTTGAAAAAATATTAGAAATATAACAGTAACTCTTTATATCAAATTTACTATTTTTAAATAATTTCAATTTTTTAGAAATTACACTTTTTTTTTTATTATTATTTATAAAATATTCATAATGAGTAATAAAATTTATATTTATATTGTTTCTTATTATCTTTTTAACTTCATAAATTTTTTTAGGCTCCCAAGTATCGTCCGAATCTAAGAAAGATATCCAATCCCCAGTAGATAGCTGAATACCGATATTTCTCGCTTCTCCAGGTCCTTTATGCTGATTTTGTTTGAATTTTATATTTAGTGATTTTTTATTTTGAGCCCATTTGTTAATTATTTCAACTGTGTTGTCTTTGGATCCATCATCAACTATTATTATTTCTTCTGGCAAAACAGTTTGGCTAATCAAACTTTCCAAAGTTTTTTCTATAAAATTTGCAGAATTATAAGTTGGAATTATTACAGATATTTTTTCAATTTTACCCATTACGCACTCTTAACCATTTATTTAAAATATAAATTGAAAAAATTGACTGAATTCTTTTGTCTTTACTGGATTTGATTGAATTAATATCATTAATTAAACAAGTTGAATCAATTATTTCGTTTAAAAAATTTGATAGATTTTCAATAAAATAATTTACAAGATATAATCTATTTTTATAAACCCAGTTATTTGTGGGAGCATTAAAGCCCTCTTTTTTTCTTTGCCATATATTAGTTTTTAGACTATTTGAAAAAATTTTTTTTAATATTTTTTTAGAACTATCAATATTATTACCAAATATTTTTTTATCAGGGTTAGAAAATACCATTTCAATTAATCTGTGATCTAAAAATGGTGTTCTAGCCTCCACAGAAGAGGCCATACTCATTTTATCAGTCAAACTTAATATATTATCTGGTAAGTAGTTAACTAGGTCAATTTTTAACCTATCTTCAAAGTATTTAAAATCATAATTATTTTTTTTATGATTGTGAATTATCTCAATTAAATTTTGAAAGAATTTATCTTCATCTGTTATAATTTTACTCAAAAGGTTAATATTTATGCCGGAAGAACCTAATACAAAATCTATTTCTGAATTAAAAATTTTTAGAAAGTGATTTAAATAATCTTTTTTTAAATAATTTTTAACTTGCAAAAGTATATTAATATTTATATTTCCAAAAATTTTTGTAAAATAATTTTTTTTAAAATGTCGATGATATCCTCCAAAAATCTCATCCCCACCTGCTCCTGTAATAATTACTTTAGTATTTGTGTTATAAGCTAATTTAGAAAGTTGAAATGTTGAGAAAATTGCACTGTCTGAAATAGGTTCATCTAAATAGTAAATAATTTCATCTAAATATTTGTCTAAATCATTTTCTAAATTTATATTCATGATGTTTTGTTTTAAACCTAATTCCTTTGAGATTTTTGTGGCATATATTAAATCTAAGTTTTCTTTTTCTTCAAAATTAACTGTAAATGTTTCAAACTTTTTCACGTGTTTTCCTAATAAGTATGTTAATACCGAGCTATCAACACCACCACTTAAAAAAGAACCAATTTTAACGTCTGTACGTGATTGAATTTTAATAGTGTCATTTAAAGTATTTTCAAATTCCTCATAAAAATTATAATTATTTTTTTTCTTAATATTACTAATTGACCAATATTCATTAATCGAAAATCGATTGTCTTCTATTTTTATATAAGATCCAGGTGATAGTTTTGAGATATGATTTTTTATTGTTTGCTGTGAAGGTACATAGTTTGTAATAAGATAGGAATAAACAGCATCAACATTATATGATGTTTTAACTTCACTCGAAAGTGAGTCAAGGTTTGACGAAAAAACAAATTTTTTATTATCTTTATAATAGTAAAGAGGTTTAACTCCTATTCTATCTCTATAAATGAGCACTTTATTTTTTTTTTATCAAATATTGCAAAAGAAAATATTCCATTAATTTTATGAATAAAATTTTCTCCGTATTCAATGTAATACTTTAATAATACCTCAGTATCTGAATTTGTTTTAAATTTATGGCCTTTCTCAATTAGTTCTTTTTTCAACTCTATAAAATTATATATCTCACCATTTAGAACTAAGTGAACGTCTCTATCATAATCGGAGATTGGCTGTTCACCGGTATCAAGATCAATTATGGCTAGTCTTTTCATGGCAAATCCAATATTGTTAGAAATATAATAACCTTCATTGTCAGGGCCTCTAAAAGTCATACGATTATTCATCGACTGAAGCTCTTCTTTTTGAACTTGCTTTTTATTAAAATTATATATTCCGCAGATGCCGCACATTTATTTTAAAATTTTTAGATTTATTTTATTTATAAAATTATTTTCGCTACTATTAATAAATATTAAGCTATTTGTTTTGGCTTTATTACCATATGTATCGACATAATATGAATTAATTTTTTTAATTTTAGTCATTTTATTTGTACAGTATTCTAATTTTATTAATTTTTTTGTCTTTTTCTCTTTTAAGATGAAATAATTTTTATTTTTCTTTAAAAAAATTATATTAGGATGGAAATGAAAAAAAATTTCTTTTTTGTATTTATTTTTTATAATTAATTTATCTGTAATAATCAAATTATTATTAAACAATTTTATTTTCCTTTTCCATAGATTATTATTATTTAAAAATTTAAAACAATTAGATTTCAAATAAATATATTTCCTTTGATAATATTTATCAATAATTTCATTATCATTTTTTAGATAATCATAGGGTAATTTTTTATTTAAATTCATTAAAGGACCATAGTTATTAATTGCAACTGAATTGTGAGAATTTGAAAGTGCACCATCTATTTTTTTATAATTCAATCTGTTTAATGAAGTTAGGATCAAGCTGCTCTTATAAAAAAAATTAAAATGAAAATTATCCTCATGCTGATGATTTAAATGCATATTGCTACCTGAATCTTTAAATTTTAAATACAATGAACAATTTTTGTTTTTTAAAATTTTATATTCACACAATTCTT
>MDTF01016867.1_pt1 | contig 11290 bp, 13 predicted proteins | sample 811191 | NCBI WGS metagenome assembly MDTF01 (sample SAMN05326649, study PRJNA326480) | marine metagenome | isolation source: seawater | place: Southern Ocean | collected 2011
ATTAATTACAATTAAAATACAAAATATTGAAAAAAATATTCTAAATGTATTATTTGTAAGTAATTGATCTAAAAAAATTATTTTGGTCTCAGGAACTGTAATTGAAGAAAAATATACAACACCCAACACAATTAAAGTTTGAATAATAAATCTCAATTTTGGAGAACTAATTTTTTTTATGTCCGATAAAAAGCCAATACAAAATATTAAAAAAACATAAATAAAATTTAACAGATTGAGATAGTAATATGATGTAAAAATCAAAATCAAACCCCCAGAAAGTGGTATATTTTTTGAGGAAATAAATTTTTGATGATTGTCACCTTTAAAATTTAAAAATAAACTTTTTTTAAAAAGTATACGGTTTAAAATTAAAGATAAAAATATAACTGAAATAAATAAGATTATATTCATGTGTTTCTTAATTCTTTTAAAACATAGTTAAATGAAAGTAACAACAAACGGATAAAAGACTTTATTAAGCTAAAATTCATATATTTTCTGTAAACTAGATAGCCATCATAAAACTTTTGTATTTTTGATGTTGAAAGAGAGTCGTCTAACTTTCTCCATTTTGTTAAGTTATTTTTTAGGGCAAAAATTACATGATTGTTTAATGTAATTTTAAGCCAAAGAACATAGTCTTCTTTAGTATTTATATTAGCAAATTTTATTTTATTAGTAATTATTTTTTTTTTCAACATTACTGTTGATAAACCGATATCACATGAATTTAGTAACAACTTATGATTCATGTCCTTAGCTCTTCGGCGTCCAATGATTCTATTGTTGGCATTAATAATATGATAAGATGTATGTGAAACATCTATTGCATTTTTTTTCATAAAAAAAATTTGTTTTTGGATTTTATTGTGTAACCACAAGTCATCCGCATCTAAAAATGCAATTAAACTACCTTTACTCAATTTAATTCCTTTATTTCGAGTCCTGCCCGCTCCTAAATTTTTTTTATTAATATAAAGTTTAATTCTTTTGTCTTTTTTTATAATTTTTTTAAGAAAATTTAAATCTTCTTTATTTTCATCATCATAGATAATAATTAGTTCAAAATTTTTATAAGTTTGTTTCAGCACAGAATTAATCGCTGATTCAATATATTTCTTTTTTTTATAATATGGTATGATAATACTAATTAACTGCATATACTTTAGTTTATTACAATTTTACCTTTAGTAAATAGAAATGAAAAAAAAATTAATTATATTTATGCCATCAGTAGAAGGTGGTGGTGTTGAAAAAAACTTTTTTATTATTTCAAACTATTTGGCAAATAAATTGGGTAAAATATTTTTGATTACTGCTGAAAATAATCTTTCTAAAAAATTTAAAAATATTGAAATAATTTCTCCCCGTTCAAACTTCTGGAGAAACAAAGGTAGATTTAGGAAATACATGATTTGTGTGTTAATGCTAATTAAGATGTTGCTTAAAAATCGCAATTCTCTTGTATTGTCATTTCAAGCTAATTTATATTCAATTTTAATATGCAAACTTTTTAAAATAAGAGTGATCTCTAGATCTAACTCTTCACCAAGTGGATGGTCTAAAAATTCTATTAAAAATTATATCTATAAAATTGGTCTAAGCTTGGCAGATGCAATAATTGTGAATAGTGTTGAATTTAAAAGTGAAATGAAAAAAAAATTCTCTATTAATCCTATTCATATTTATAATCCACTTAATAAATTAGAGGTAATAAAACTAAGTAAAAAAAAATTAAATACTAAAATCTTTAAAAGTAATAAAAATTTAAATATTTTAAACGTAGGACGGCTAGTAGATCAAAAAGATCAAATAACATTAGTTAAAGCTATAAATTTAATAAAAGGCAAGATACCTCTAGAGGTAATAATTATGGGAAGAGGTATACTAAAAAAAAAATTAGAAAATTACATAGAAAATAATAATTTAAAAAGTATTATTAAAATTATAGATTTTAAAGATAACCCATTCAATTATATTAAAAAATCTGAATTATTTATATTAACATCTGCATTTGAGGGTTTACCTAATGTTTTATTGGAAGCTCAAACTTTAAAAAAATTTATAATATCCTCAAGTTGTCCAACCGGTCCTAGGGAAATTTTACTAAATGGAAAGGCAGGTTTTTTATTTAAAGTAAATAATGCATATCAATTATCCAAAAAAATATTAGAATATTATAAAAATAAGAAAAAGTTAAACAAAATGATTAATTTAGGTTTTAAAAAACTTGAAAGATTTGATGAGGAAAAAAATTTAAAAAAACATTTTAATTTAATAAATAAATATTTATAATAATTTTCTTAAAGTATTTTTTATTGATATATTCCTTCTATTAATGCTTTTTGTTAGTAATAACCGATCATTTGATTTTTTAATTATTTTAGCAGAGCCTGATCCTATAAAAGAAAAATAAACCTCTATTTTTTCAAAGTTTGCGTAATTAATTTCAAGGACCTTAGTGAATGTTTCACTATTATTCATTTCACAGTTAAAATTATTTCTTTTGGCGTCTCTTAAATAAGGAATCCGTGAAATATCATCATTAATAAACTGACCATTTAATTTAAGTTTTGGAAAATAGTGATAAAAAATTTTTCTATATGTTTGGCATTATGAAATTAATCTAAATAAAAAAGATCAACATTATCTTTAATTTCTCCATCTAAGTATTGAAAATTATCATCTCTACATAGGTGAAATTTCCAATATTTGCTATCAGAAACACTCGAAAAATCTTTAACATCTACCGCATGTAAAAATCCATTATTTTTTTTCACATATATCTATGAATCTTTTAGATGAAACGCCATATCTAACTCCAAATTCAACTACCTTTGGGTATTTGATAAGGCTTAAATCTTTTAAAAAAAAATATTCTATTTTTTTTTCATATTCATTCATAATTTTAAACTAATATTCTTTCAAAGTTTTTAAAGTGATAAAAAATTGTAAATTCTTTTGATTTCTTTTTTGCATTAACTTTCATAGAATATAAATTTTTGTAACTTAATTTTTCAAATAACTTAATTTTTTCTATAAGACTTTGTCCATTATTAGATTGAAAAATTAATCCATTTTTCCCATTATCTAAAATCTCTTTTGGTCCACTCATACAGTCACTGGATATTATTGGTATACCAGCATAACAAGCTTCTATGAGGACGAACCCAGGGTCCTCCCATAACGAGGGCATTATAAAGCACATACAATTTTTCAGATATCTATAAACATTTTTCTGGTAGCCAATAATCTTAACCCATTCGTTTAATTCATTTTGATCTATAAAATTTTGAAGCTTTTGATATTCTTCACCCTCTCCAAGAATTAATAAATTATATTTTTTTTCACTATTAAATTTTTTAAAATTAGAAATTAGAAATAAAAAATTTTTTTGCTTTGAGAAACGTCCAATGGAAATAAATGTTTTTTTAAAATCTAATTTTTTAGCTTTATTTTTTACTTCTTTTAAGAGAATTTCTTTAGTGCTTATTACGGGATCATATAGTGTAAACAATTTATTCTTAGCTATAATTTTTTTTTTTAATAAATAATTTTTTGTTTCATTTGTTGGACACGTTAATGCATGTATATTTTTAACTGCTATTTTCCAAAAAAAAAATCTTAAAAAATTTAGTTTTGGTAATCCTGACACTCTTAATATAAAGTTAGTATTAAAATTAATTACAGTATTTAAAAATAAAGGTACGGAAGTAATCAATTGAGCTACAAAAAAATCAGGTACATTTTTTTTTAATAGTCTTGCTAATGGCACCAATGATATTAAAAAAATATAAATATATAATATTCTGCTTTTTAGATATCCTGAGTGATTTTTGTTATCAATTATTTTAGACTTTGTGAGATCTATTATCTTAATATTTTTCTCCTGCAATTCCTGCCTGTACACATTCCACTCGCCTGCAACATTAATTATGTAAGGTGTGTATTTTTTTTTTGAATATAGGTTAATAGACCAAGCTGATTTTATAACAGCCTGTATAGTTGCCACAGATGCAATAAATGGAGACCAATAATAAATTGTTTTTTTAAAAATCATTTTAGAAAGTAATTTATATTACATTTGTTTTTAAACTATGATAAAAATTTGTTAATAGTTTTGAATGATCAAAAATAAACCCTTATTTACTATTATTACTCCTACACTTAATAATAAGGTAGAATTATTAGAGACAATAAATAGTATTAAGGCCCAAAATTTAACTAATTACGAGTATATAGTTATTGATGGTGGGTCATCTGATGGAACCATTGAATTGTTAAGCGAAAATAAAACTATTACCAAATGGATCAGTGAAAAGGATAAAGGAATTTATGATGCTATTAACAAAGGTATAAAAATTTCCAGTGGAAAATACATAAATACAATTAACTCAGGTGATACATATTATTCAAAAGACTCCCTTACAATAGTTAAAAGCTATTTTGAAAAAGAAAATATTCACTTTATTTTTGGAGCTGTTCAAAAAAATAAGATCTATTATAAATATGAACCAAAAAAAATGAACTGGTCTTTTAACTTCTATCCGTCACACTCTGGGGGGTTTTTCATTAAAAAAGAGATTCATGATAAAATAGGCCTTTATAGTCTAAAGTACCCTTGCTCGTCTGATTATGATTTTTTTTGGAGACTTATTAAAAATAATAAGTACGTTGGGATCTCTACCAAAAAAAATGAGGTAATAAGCGTTTTTAAACCAGGTGGTTTTTCTTCGAAGTATTCTTTTTTTGAGCATGTAACTGAAGAGACATTAATTAGAATGAATAATAAACAAAATAAATTTATAGTATTATTGATCTTTTTTTTAAGATGCCTTTTGCATTACAAAAAAATTTAATCTTTTCCCTCCTATAATATTTCCTTTTTTTGATAATGTAGATTGACTTAAATTTTCTTTCATTTATCAATGAAACCATATTTGTTATAAAAATGAAAATTGCAGCCATAATAGTTAGTCGAAAAGGCAGTAAAAGAATTTTACATAAATCCAAAAAAAAAATACTTAATGAAAATCTTGTTGAAAGAAAAATTATCCAACTTAAAAAAGTTAGATATTTAGATGAAATATACCTTGGTACTAATGATTCTACTCTTAAAAAAATAGCAAAAAAATATCAGATACATTTTATCAAAAGAGAAGAAAAATTTTGTGACGAAAAACAAACTACTGCAAATCAAATGATTAAGAATATGCTGAGTTACGTTGATGCTGATGTCATTTTATGGGCTCATGTCACAAATCCCTTTATTGATAACCATTTGTATGATGAAGCAATTAAACTTTTTAAAAAAAATATCAAAGAATTTGACAGTCTTTTTTCTTCTACAGTTTTGAAAAATCATTTTTGGGATCAAAATAAAAAACCACTAAATCATAATCCATTTTCAAAAAAACATATTGTTGCAAAAAAATTAAAACCAATATTTGCTCAAAATGGTGGAATTTTTATAAGATTTAAAAAAGATATGATTAAGGATGGAAGATTTATTGGAAAAACACCTTTTATGTATTCTATGAGCGAAATTCAAGGTTGGGACTTAGATTATCCATGGCAATTAGACTTGGCAAGGACGTTAGTAAAATTTAAATATGTTAAATAATCCAATTTTAGTTTTGGGTTCAAAGCCAGAATCAATACTTCCAAAGATTAAATTTCAAAAAATTTATGCAGCAAACGGTGCAGCAGAACGCTCTAATTTTTATAAAAAAACTAATACTAATTTAAAATTAATCTGTGTTGCTGGTGCCAAATCTATTGATAATTTAGATGAGGTTAGATCACGAATAATAAATTCAAAACCTGATAAATTAGTTGTTAGATTTAATAAAAGTAAATACTCAAAAGAATTAAAAGATAAATGTATTATAGAAACTATAAATTATGCTGATCAATGGAATTTTCAAAAAGAATTTTTTTATAATCCTAATTTTTCCTTATTAATTGGTGAATTATCATATAAAGAAAATTTAAAAAAAAAAATAAAAAAACTAATTAAATTTTTTTTTAAAAAGAATTTGCAAGGTGTCTCAACCGGTTTTTTTGCAATTTTGCTAGCTTTACATGAAAATCCAAATAGTGAAATTGTAGTGTCTGGTATCGGTATGTCAGGTGGGGGTCACTTCTACAAAGATTCAAGGGATCAAGGGTTCAATTATGATTCACGAGCAGCTGTAGATCGATATTTAATTAGTAAATTAAAAAATAAATATAAACTTAGGATTTTTTCTGTAGATGAAGATTTTGTAAGAGTTTCAAAAACAAGACTTTTTATTAATAATTTAAAAGTTTAACAGTGATGAACATCGTAAAATCCATCTTTATAAACAAATACTATTGGTCTTATATTTTTACAGTTTGACAATATTGCAACTTTTTTAATTTTATTTAATTCAAATTTAATATCACAATTTTTTAGTAATTTTTTTTCTTTTTTATTTACTTCTAGTCTAATAGTTCTGGAAGTAGGGTTGGCAAAAAATAATTCTATTTTGTCATAATCTATAAAGTTTTCTTGAGGAATATATTTTGAATTCATTAAAAGTGACATGTTAGAGAAATCTGTGTTTTGAACATTAGTGTTAAAATCTTTTGATTTTACATATGAATTCCCATGTACATAAGAATAGCTATTATCATTCTTAGAAAAACCTAAATAACATCTATTACTTAAGATTATTTTTTTATCACCAATGTCAGGAATATTATGAAATAAATAAAAGTGACCATAAGTTTCTAACCCCTGAAAAAAATTTTTATCAATAACAATCTCATTATGAATATCCATTTTATCTATATTTATTTCTTTTAATAAAATACCCTTAAAATCAAAAAAAATTAAGTCAATTGAGGTATTCTTATAGCTATATAAAAAGTTGGGTAGATCAGTAAACCTAAAAATTGTTTTAAAATTATTATCTGTTCTAAATAAAAATGCGTCTGAAATTGAAATATTTTTATTCAAATAGTACTTGTTTACACGAACTGGAAAAACATTGAGTGTGTTTCTTAAAAGAATTGCTAACCTATTTTTAAAAATTTTATTAAGCAATGATTTCATTTATTTCTTTTTTTAATTCACTTGATTTTTTGAACTTGTCTCCTGACAATATATAAGAAGATGCTGGAAGTGTATGCTCTAAAGATAAGTGATTGTTTTTTACTGATAAAAAAATCGGAATACCAATATATTCACTTGTAAATAAATAATTTTGACTATTTATATATTCTTTTTTTAAATCAATAATATTAGTATGATTTGTTTTAATTTCTTCTTTGTGAATAATTTTTTTTTCTTTAATGTTTACAATATATAATGAGAATTTTTTTATAATTGGTTTGTAATATATATTTCTGAATAATATATAATTTTTATCAGCCAAGTTGTCAGTTAGCATAAATATTGAAGATAAAATACTTCCATTAATTTTAGTCATTTTATAGGGGTAATCAGATTGATAAGAAGAAAATCCATCAGCTTTATTAAAAATTTTAAAATTAGCTCTATATTCTGGGGATGTATCTGTTAAATTATTAAAATTTAATAATTCAGTAAAATTATCAGATTCAAATTTTTTTAGGTCATTTTTTCTGGCAATAAAATAAATCTTATGACAGTTAATTTGATCTTCTTCTAAATAAAAGAAATCATCATCTTCTTTTGTGTTTACTTGTAATATTTTCCAATGTGAATTAGCAATTTCTAAAGAAAATAAAAAAATATTTGACAATTTTTTTCCTGAATTCTGAAATTTTGGAATTACTAATTTCGAAAAAAAATCTTTATTGCTAAAACCAAAAAAAAAATTCATAAATTAAGTATATTTTTAATAATACATTTTTTTGTAAAAATAACACTTTAAAAAGCTACTAATCAAATATGAATCAAACAAATAAATTGTTAATCAATAAAGGATTGCCAAATTTGTTATTATCAGATATTCAATAAATCATTTATGCTATCCTCGATTAAACAGATACCAAAATTTTTACCCAATAATTTAAAAATTAAACTGTTAATTAATTTTTTTTTTTTAATACTTATTCCATTTTTAGAAGTAATTAGCATTGGCTCTATAGGGGCTGTAGTTTTATTTGTAATTGATTTAGAAAAATATCTTCATTTAATACCAGATTTTCTTGTTAAAAACTATTTAGAGGATTTAGATAAAATACAAATTTTATACTTTGTAGGATTTTTTATGTTTCTTACAATTTTGATAAAAAATATATTTCTCTTATACTATGCTTTTTTTGAAAATACATTGAGAAGAAGTATTGCCGGGTATCATTCCAAATTGTTATTTTCTAATTTTATAAACGAGAGTTATTTAGAGCACACAATGACCAGTAGTTCTGAAAAGCAAAATGATATTTTGAATCAATCTTCAAAATGTTCAGATTTTATATTTTATTTAATGACATTTATTAAAGAGTTTTTAATTGCTATTATTTTAGTAATAAGTTTGTTAATTTTTAATCTAAAGGCATCTCTTTCATTGATTACTCTTAGCTTGGTCTTGTCTCTTATATTCTATCTTTTTAGTGGAAAAAAAGTGAAGAGAGTCGGTGAAATAGCAAAAGAAAAGGAATCTGCACTCATTGAAATAGTAAAAAATACTTTTAATGGATTTAAAATAATTATTCTATTTGGGAAAAAAAATTTTTATGAAAAAAAATTTAATGAAACTATCTTATCAAAGTATAAGTATGAAATATGGCAACAAACAATTCAAAAAATACCTAGACTATTTTTTGAATTAGTTTTTGCAGGAACTATAATATTTATCCTAATTAGTTTTGTAAAAATAGAAGATGATATAAAAAATATATTGTCTTTTCTTGTTTTTTTGTCTTTAATTTCTATAAGATTGCTCCCAATTTTTGTCAATTTAAATGTAGTATTGTCCAGTCTTAAATATTATGAAAGACCAGTTGAAGATTTATTCAAAGTATTATCTAAAAAAAAAGTTTTTTCATCAAAAAAAATTAATAAAAACAATCATAAGTTTCAAAACATAAACAGCATAGAGATAAAGAACTTATCTTTTGATTATAAAAATAAAAATTTACAAATTTTAGATGATATTTCATTTAAATTAAACTTGGGTAACATATATGCCTTTGCAGGTAAAACTGGTGCTGGAAAATCAACACTACTAGATTTAATAACTGGAATACTTGAGCCCTCTAATGGTTCAGTATTAGTAAATGGTTTGGGAATATCTAATAATATAGAAAACTGGCAAAGCAATGTTGGTTACGTACCTCAGGATAATTTTTTACTTAACGATAGTATTTTCAAAAATATATGTTTTTTAGATGAAAACCCAGATCTTCAAAAATTCAATAAAGCTATAGAGCAAGCTGAGCTAAAAGAATTTATTAATAGTTTGCCTGATAAAGAAAAAACGATAGTAGGTGATCAAGGTATGAGGATTTCAGGTGGTCAAAAACAAAGGTTGGGGCTTGCTAGATCGTTATATGAAAAAAAAACACTTTTAGCTTTTGATGAGGCCACAAGTGCTCTCGATAATGAAACTGAATATAACATCCTTAAAACTTTGGGAAAATTAAAAAAAGAAAAAATCATTATTATTATTGCACACCGAGAAACAACTATAAATTACTGTGACGCAGCACTTTATTTGCCATCTGGAAAAATACTAAGTAAAAATGATAAATAATAGTTCCTGTTTTGTTGATGATGTTTCTTGGCTGCCTTATATAAACTTTTTTAGAAAATTACTTTTAAAGTAATATGAGAATAATTGAGTTTTTTGGAGAAAATTATGCTGGCAAAAGTTTTCTATTCAAAAAAATAAATTTTAGATTTAGTCAGAAGACAATTTTTTCATTTAAAACTATATTCTATTATTATTTATTTAAAAAAAAAAAAATATCTTTAATAAAATATAAAATTGTAAAATTTTTAATACTCAATGAAGTTGGAAAATCACAAAACTTTTTTATTAAGATATTTAGTAATTTTTATTTTAATATTGAGCAGGATATGATTAATGAAAAAGAAATTCTTTTTATAAAAATAAAAAAAAAATATAATAAATTTTTTAATTTTTACAGTAAACAGATTAAAAACTGTAAAAATAGAAAGAAACAAAAACTATTAGAAAAATGGATTATTGATGTTCTAATTGGATATTATCTGACAAAAAAAAATTACCCTAATTCAATTTTACTTACTCCAGAAGGTGTTTATCAAAGAATATATAGCCTTTACAAAAGATCATTGATCTCAAAAAAAAATCTAAAAAAACTAATCATATTAAGCCCTAAAATTGATAAAGTTTTTTTAATCAAAAATAAAAAAACAATTAACTCAAAAATAAAAGATATGTTTGAATTAATTGAAAAAAAGAAAATCGATACTTTAACTATAACTAATGATAAGCAAAATTATAAGCAAAACTTAATTCTTATGTGTAAAAATTTAGTTTAGAAATTATAATTATGAAAATAAAAGTTTTACATGTTGTTGGTGGGTCCTTAACAAACGGTGCAGCTAAGGGTGCTAATGTTTTACATGAAGCTTTATTAAGCTTAAAAATTGATTCGAAATTACTAAATGATTCAACTCCTAAAGTAAGAAATATTGATAAAAAAATTATTTTTATCAATGATACTTTTTTTAAAAGAATAATTAATAATATTTTTGTTTACTTAGAAAAAATTTTGAAGTCAATTTTTCTTCATGCTCCACGTGAAACCTTTACTTTGGGTTTTTTTGGATTTGATATTACAAAATTGAAAGAATATAAGAATGCTGATATTATTCATATTCATTGGTTGAATCAGGGTTTTATTAAATTGGGATCACTTTCAAAAATTAACAAACCATTGGTATGGACAATGAGAGATATGTGGTCATTTACAGGAGGCTCACATTACACAATGGATTTTGAAAAATATGAAAAAAGTTATATTTCTAAAATAATAAAAAATTTCAAAAAAAAAAATTATAACAAAAATTTTCATTTTATTGCAGTAAGTGATTGGTTAAGAAATAAAGCGCAAAAAAGTAGTACTCTTAAAGAATATGATATTAAAAGAATTTATAACAATATTAATACGAATGATTTTGATATCATAACAAATAAACAAGCAAAATCATTTTTGAAAATTTCTACTAAAAAGAAAATAATATTGTATGGAGCACAAAATCCTCAAAGCAAAAGAAAAGGATGGAGCATATTTATCAGAACATTAAAAAAATTAGATAATACAAAATATTTTTTATTAATTTTTG
>MDTF01012987.1_pt1 | contig 11288 bp, 9 predicted proteins | sample 811191 | NCBI WGS metagenome assembly MDTF01 (sample SAMN05326649, study PRJNA326480) | marine metagenome | isolation source: seawater | place: Southern Ocean | collected 2011
CATTGAATGTTTGATTTAATCCAGAGCCATCGCGGTGTAAACTTAACACTTGATCAAACGCAAAAACTGCCAGAATAGACGACACATAAACAGGCGAGAAGTATGCAAATTGAGGTAAGATCGAAGCAATCAAAGTGTAACTCAACCCCGCTAAAAAACTCACTCTAGCCAACAATCCATGTTTGTCTGAAATGGCATTCAAATAAATGGCAGTAACACTTGTAAAGAATGAAGCCAGTAGAATAGATAGCCAAGGGTATTGATTTATCCAAAAAAAAGCTGAAGTTAACAAGGCCGAATCGTAGCTACTTGGAGCGAAAGAGGTATGAAATAGAACAGGTATCCTAAGGATTACTGATAATCCAGGAATGATAAAAAATGCTAATGGATGATTCGATTTAAAAAGTCTTACCAGCATGAAAGTATCTGCTTATTAAGCAATGTAAATGCAAACATGGCGAAAATTGCAAGAACTAATTTGGGTTTTGAGGTGATTTATAACCAAATGTTGTGATATAACACTGACTTATAGGTACAATCGCATTATCATTTATATTCGCGTGAATTAACTCAACTTATTACTAACTAGCCATGAGAAAGCTCTTTACTGTTGCATTAATCACCTTATTGTCTTCAATTATTAATATTTCCAAAACCGAAGCCTCACACATAGCTGGTGCTGATTGGTCGTACGAATGTTTAGGGGGGGATACCTTTTTTATTAGCCTAAACATTTACAGAGACTGTAGTGGAGTGGTTATGAATACCAATATTAGTGTTAATTTTTACAGTGATTGTAGTACAGTAGTTGAAACACTAAGTCTAAATTCTGTAGCTGAGGCCTCTCAAGTATGTCCATCAGCAATTTCAAATACCTCATGCAATGGAGGAAATTTACCTGGATATGAACATTATATATATAGTGATACAGTTGTGTTACCATCATGCTCAAGTAGTCCTTATGTATTTGATTGGGGGATTAGTGCCCGCAATGGAAGTAATAACTACCCAGCTGCTCAATTCATTATTAATGCTGAACTAGGTAACAACGTAGTTAGTTGCAACAATTCACCCATATTCACCCATCTTGCTATTCCCAATGTTTGTGTTGGTCAGCCAGTAACGTACAACTTTGGTGTAACTGAAGAAGATGGAGACTCACTCGCATTCAGGCTAGCAGACCCCTACATAAATTTTTATAATACCAGCACTAACTCCTTTGGCACTGGATTGTTCGTTACACCGTACTCTTACACGGATCCTTTTGATGTTCCTGTATCATTAAATACTACCAATGGTGAATTAAATTTCACCCCTGTTACTCAGGGGAAATGGACTATTAAAGTTTGTGTTGATGAATATAGAAATGGGGTGAAAATTGGCACCGTTTGTAGAGATATACAGTTTTTTGTAACCGCTTGCAATAATGTCTCTCCTTATCTACTAAACTCTGGAATCACAAATCTACAAGGAAATGGGATTCTTATTGATAGTAACTCAATACAAGCATGTAGCGGTTCAACTATCTCCTTCGATATATCATTTGGAGATTCGCTTTACACACAATCTAGCCCTGCTCAAACAAGCGGTGATTCGGTTTCACTCACTTCAACCATAACAACTAATTTACCGGGAGCCACAGTAACATACACTAGTGGAAATACTGCAACTGCACATGTTAACTGGAACATACCATCCAACTTCACTGGCCAACTTATAAATGCACAAGTAAATGCACGTGATAACGCGTGTAATTTCTATGGAATATCAAGCTTTACTTTTGATATTATTATCAATCCTGGTCAGTATTACTATAACTCTGATCAAGTATCTATTTGTAAAGGTGATACCATCGATCTTCAAGCTATTGGGGGAACTAGTTACACATGGGATGTTATTCAAAACCCCGATGGCTCAATTGGAGCTCCAATAATCATTTCTGGGTTAAATCAGAATTTTAGTGATACCACTGGAACAAATGCTGAATTTATTTGGTCTTCGCCTGCCCATACCACTACATATCAAATAACATCAGACCTATCTCCGTTTTGTAATTATGTTGATACAATTACAGTATACGTAAGTAGAGATTTCAACCTCACTACATTTGGAGATACTTTTGTTTGTCCAAATGATTCAGTCTATGATTTTCAAATAGGAGCAACTGTTGATACAAGTAGTAATTCAGGTGGGGCACCATTCAACTTTTCTTATAACTGGTCTGGAGGAGCAACAATAAACAATGATTCTGTCAGTTCTCCCATTGCTACCATCACACAAAATAACTCATATCAAGTCACCATTAGCTCAGATTCAGGGTGTGTCAAAACAGGATCAATCAACATCGGTTTTGCACCAGAATTCCCTACTAACATAGGTGTAACATTTGGAGATTCATTGCTTTGTTTGGGTGATAGTACTACTGCATATGTTGACCTTGGTGAAGTCATTGGACCGAACTGTGGTTTAGCTTCTTCCCCTTGCAACAGTACGCCATACATTGGCTATTCAGGAACTGGTACTTCAACTAATACTAATACGGGTTATCCTGCTCCTTATGGTAACTACTATTGGGGTGCAAAACATCAAATATTATATACCGCAGCTGAATTACAAGCTTTGGGCATGACAAATGGAGGTAAAATCTCTTCTTTGGCTTTTGATGTAGCTAGCACTAATTCATCACCTGCATTAGTAAATTACACAATAAGAATGGGCTGTACTTCGTCTTCAGACTTATCTTCTGCATGGGAAACTGGTTTAACTACTGTTTTCGGACCTACAACACACACTCCTACAACAGGATGGAATGTTCATAATTTTACTACACCTTATAATTGGGACGGTACAAGTAACTTAGTTGTTGAGATTTGTTTTAATAACTCTAGTTTTAATTCAAATGCTTCTACAACTTACTCTACTACTCCATTTACTTCTGTAAGATATTTCAGACAAGATGCTTCTGGAGTTTGTAATAACTCATCACTTACAGGTACTAGTTCGAACAGACCTAATACACAATTCGAATTCTGTACAGGTTATGACCCAACGGCATACGTATACAACTGGGACGCTTCACCGAGTTTATCTGATTCAACAATTTTTGCCCCTCTTGTTTATCCGAATGTAAACACAACCTATACTGTTGTATTATCAGATACTTTTGGTGCCTGTTCTGACACGCTTAGTGGAACAATACAAGTAACTAATATTCTAGATGCATCTTTTAGTTACCCCGATTCAATATGTGCTAATGATATTGACACACTAATACCTGTTATGAATGGTGGTACCTTTTCTGGTAATGGAATCACAAATGGTACCCTTGGTGTTTTTGATGGATCGGCAGCTAATTTAGGCTTAAACACAATTTACTATAATGTCAGTTCTTATTCTGGTGGATGTTCGGCATCAGATTCAGTGGAAATAACTGTGGATAGTATACCTCAAGTGACAATTTTAGACAGCACCTTCTGTAGAACATCTGGAACACAGGTTTTAAGCACTAATTATTCAGGTGGAATTTGGTCTGGACCTGGAATAATTGATTCAATAAACGGTGTGTTAGACCCTACGCTTCTTCCTAATAATACACAAGCATTCTACAGCTACTCAGAAAACACATGTCAAGTTGAAGATACTTTCAATCTTCAGTTATACAGCCCGGTTTCAATCTCAGGGTATCAAGCTACTATATGTGCCAATGATACTTTGTATTTAAATGATCAGTTAAATATTTGGAATGGCTCCTTCCCTTACACTCCTTTAATTTCATGGAGCGACACGAGTTTGGTTAATGACACTCTATTTGCTGTGGATTATGTTTCAGGAGTGCATACTTTCTATTACACAAGCCACGATTCTGACTCACTATGTGTTTCAAACCCGAATTTCATACAAGTGACTATTAATGACACTGTAGCAATAACTCAAAACTCAATCCTAGACTTCTGTGAAACTGACAATACCAACTATGGTACATCTTCCTTTTACAGTCCAACTTTGAGTATTATTAACACTCAACCCATACTGGGAACAAATTCAGGAATAAATAGTGTGTTTAGACCTAGTACAACTGGTGTTGGTAATTGGCTATTTAGTGGCGAATATATTAATCCTGTTAATGGATGTATATCTAACGTATTAGACACCATAAATATCAGTGCTGCTCCCGATGCTTCTTTCACCTATTCAGATACTGGACTAACAGTTGGGTTCTCTAGCAACGCTGTTTCAGGCGATCAGGCCAATTGGATTTTTGGGGATGGATTCAGCAGTGCACAGTTTAACCCTTCACATAACTACAGCGGCAGCGGTATTTATATTGTTGAATTAACCGTTACCAATGCATGTGGGTTTGATGTATCAACTGATACCATTAACATCTTCAACGTTGGAATTGACGACATTGAAACTGAAAATTGGGTTCAGATTTACCCTAATCCGAGTCGGGATTTTATTCAATTTAAAAATATCAGCGCGTCTTTAATTGAAGGAGAATTAATCATTTATAACATCAACGGATCCATAGTACATCAGAAATCTGTTGGATTATCACCCTATAGTGAAATGCGAATTGATCACAAATTGGCAAACGGAACTTACTGGCTTAATTTACAAACTGAAGACGGTAGAAGTATAACAGCCAAATTAATCGTGAGTCAATAAAGAATAATTCTTTGCATTTTTTCAACAAGTACTTAAAATGAAATTCTAAATTTGTTGCACTTAAAAACAACGTATTATGTGGAATGACTTTGTAATCGGCTTAGGAGATTTGATTTACTCAAGTTTCGCAATTTTAGAAGCTGGCAATAATTACGTGAACTGGTTTTTTATAGCTGCAATCTTTGTGGTATTGGTAGGCTGGGTAACTAAGCAAATTCAATACAACAAAGAAGCTAAGAGAACTGGCGGATTTCAATAAGAATTAAAGGGTTTAATCCTTATTTATATAAGAAAGGCGATGAATGTAAATTCACCGCCTTTTTCGTTTTATACATAACTCACTCTCACCATATTGGTCATGCCTTTTTCGTTAATCGGCATGGAAGTCATGTTTACAATTACATCGTCTTCTTCAACGTATCCTTTTTGCTTCAACACCTTTTTGATGTCTTCAATCGTTTGATCGGTACTTTGGAATTCATCGTAATAGAAGCCTCTTGTTCCCCACAATAAACTCAAAATATTCAGCAATCTTTCGTTACCAGTAAATACATAAATACCAGCAGCAGGTCTAAATGAAGAGATTTTAAATGCTGTATATCCCGAGAATGTCATTGGTACAATGGCTTTTGCTCTACAACGCTTAGCCAAACGCACACCAGAGAAACAGATATTATCAGACAAGAATCTGTCTTGGTTTAGATCTGGTTCAAATTCTTTAAAGTAGATGCTATCATCTTTCTCCACTTCAACCAAAATCTTGTACATCGATTTGATTACTTCATCTGGATGTTTACCAACTGATGTCTCTCCACTCAACATTACTGCATCAGCGCCATCTAAAACAGCATTAGCCACATCGTTAACTTCTGCTCGAGTTGGAGTAATATTAGTAATCATACTCTCCATCATTTGAGTAGCAATAATTACTGGTTTGGCTTGTAGTTGGCACATTTTCACAATGCGTTTTTGTACCATTGGTACCTCTTGCATCGGAATTTCAACACCTAAATCACCACGAGCCACCATGGCACCATCGGTTTCATCAATAATACCAGCTAAGTTGGTTACCGCTTCGGGCTTTTCAATTTTAGCAATGATACGGCAGTCTTTACCCGCCATTTTGATGATTTCGCGCAATTCCCGGATATCCTGTGGTGAACGAACAAATGATAATCCAATCCAGTGAATTTCATGCTCTAATGCAAACTGAAGATCTTTTTCATCTTTCTCAGTTAAACAAGGTAACGAGATTTTGGTATTCGGTAAGTTCACTCCCTTTTTAGATGAAAGTGGTCCACCATGAATAACCTTTACTCGAACGTCTTTTTCGCCATCGGTATTTAATACGCGAAGCTGGAGTTTACCATCGTCAATTAAGATCATTTCACCTGCTTGAACGTCTTTAGGAAACGTTTTGTAAGTCAGGTAAACGCGATCTAAATTTCCTACACACTCTTCAGTGGTGATCGTAAATTCATGACCATCAGCTAATTCTATGTGGTTATTTTCAACTTCTCCGATTCTAATTTTAGGACCTTGTAAATCACCTAAAATAGCGGTGTGCGTCCCTAAAATTTCATCTACTCTTCTAATTCGTTCAATAACATCTTTATGATCTTGATGTGAACCATGAGAGAAATTCAAACGGCAAACATTTACTCCATTTTGGATGATTTTTTTAAGCATTTCCTCAGAGGAAGATGCCGGGCCAATAGTGGCCACAATTTTTGTACGGTTTATTAATCCTTTCATTCAATTATGATGTTTTGGATGGACTTTGCCATGTTACGGTCTACTTCAAAGGCAGTCAATACGGTTTTACAATTTTTAATATCGGCTTTGATTTTATCCAAATCCAAAGCTTCAGTTAATCCCTGGATAATGAAGACATAATCTGCCTGCTTAATTTCGGGAAGCAAATAACTTTCAGAACCTCTATTTCCTATCAGAAAGAAACTGTAATGATCTCCAGCTTCATCCCACCTGAAATAAGCGTGAGAAGAGTTTTTCTTACCGACCATACCGATATAATCATTCAACCGCGATAGCTCGCAATGCAAGGCCTTATTAAGCTCCCAAGCGATGCGATAATCTTTTTGGTGTGATGATATACCAATTGCGATGAAGTCTTCTTCATCTTCCCATTCTAAGCGATACTTCGACATAAAAATATGAACGAATTTAACGCCTTCTACGAAATGAATGTTTAGTTGGTTGTTATTATTCTTTAACCAATATTCTCGAAGGCATTTCTAGCCGCGTTTTGCTCGGCCTTTTTCTTGGAGGTGCCGATACCAAAACCTTTTTTCTCATCGTTGAGATATATCTCAGAAGCGTAGTGTTTTTGCTTCGAATCTGATTCGTGATCAAAGGTTTTAAACTCAATTTTTAAGTGGTGCTTTTGCGAATATTCAATCAACTTACTCTTCGGATCAAACTCCAATTGTTCTAAATCAGTAAAATCGACATAAACATCCAGAATGTGCTTTTTGATTATTTCCCCCGTTCGCACACATCCTTTTTCTAAATAAACAGCGCCAATAATGGCTTCTAAAGCATTTCCACCGATGGAAGTATGCTTGGCATCATACTCCAGTTGAGCCTCAACAATTGATTCTAAACCAGTTTGAATGGCAATAGAATTCAGTGTTTTGCGACTCACAATTTTGGCTCGCATCTTTGTTAAATACCCTTCAGATTGATCTGGAAAAGCATAATACAAAGATTCAGCAACAATAAGATCAAGCACAGAATCTCCAAGGAATTCGAGGCGCTCATTGTTGTTTCCAAGGCCTTCATATTGTGATTTATGCCTAATTGCCTGAATGTATAATTCGGGTTTTTCAGGTCTAAAACCAAAATATGTATGAATGTAATCGAGAATAGGGTGGTTGGGAGTTTCAGGTTTAAACAGCTTTTGAAAAAATCCCTTTATCACCGTTTATTCTTCGTATTTGCGGAAGATTACAGAGGCATTATGACCTCCAAAACCAAACGTGTTTGATAATGCTGCGTTTACTGTTCTCTTCTCTGCCTTGTTAAAGGTAAGCTTAAGAGCTGGATCAATATTTTCATCGTCTGTAGAATGATTGATTGTTGGTGGAACAATATCATTTTGAACAGCCAAGATTGAAGCAATTGATTCAATTGCTCCAGCAGCACCCAAAAGGTGTCCGGTCATTGATTTTGTTGAAGAGATGTTCATTTTGTACGCCTGATCGCCAAATACTGTTTTGATTGCAGTAACCTCAGCGATATCACCTAGCGGTGTTGATGTACCATGAACATTTACATAATCGATATCTTCAGGTTTGATTAAACCGAAAGTATCATCTAATGCATTACGCATTACATTGATGGCACCCAATCCTTCAGGATGAGGAGCAGTAAGGTGATGCGCATCAGCGCTCATACCACCACCAACAACTTCAGCGTAAATTTTAGCTCCACGTGCTTTGGCGTGCTCTAACTCTTCAAGAATTAAAGCTCCTGCACCTTCTCCCATTACAAAGCCATCGCGTTCTTTATCAAACGGACGAGAAGCTGTTTCAGGAGAATCGTTGCGTGTTGAAAGCGCCTGTAGAGCATTGAAACCTCCAATACCTGTTTCGTTAATTGCAGCTTCAGAACCACCAGACACAAACATGTCTGCTTTGTTTAATCGGATGTAATTGAATGCATCAATTAAAGCGTTGGTTGATGAAGCACAAGCAGAAACTGTACTGAAGTTTGGACCACGGAATCCGTAGCGCATAGAAATGTTACCTGAAGCAATATCAGCAATCATTTTTGGAATGAAGAACGGGTTGAAGCGTGGTGTTCCGTTTCCGTTAGCATAATTTCTAACTTCTTCTTGGAACGTTTCAATTCCACCAATTCCTGATCCCCAAATGACACCGATACGATCTGCATTGAAATTTTCAAGATCAATGCCACAATCTTTTACAGCTTCATCTGCAGCAACAAGTGCATACTTAGAGAATAAGTCTAGCTTTTTGCCTTCCTTACGATCAAAAAAAGCAGCAAGGTCAAAACCTTTGACCTCGCATGCAAATTTCGTTTTGAAGTTCTCCGTGTCGAAGTACGTAATAGGGGCTCCCCCGCTTTTACCGGCAAGCAAAGCATTCCAGTAATCAGCCACATTGTTTCCAATGGGGGTTAGGGCTCCTAGTCCGGTTACAACTACTCGTCTTAACTCCATAAATTTCCTCTAAATATACTTACTAACTAATTTCTTAGCCTACGTTATCTTGAATGTAATTTACTGCTTCACCTACAGTACCGATGTTCTCAGCTTGATCATCTGGAATTGCAATGTTGAACTCTTTTTCAAATTCCATGATTAGTTCTACTGTATCTAATGAATCAGCACCTAAATCATTTGTGAAAGAAGATTCCATTGTCACTTCACTTTCATCTACTCCTAATTTGTCTACGATGATTGCTACTACTTTTGACTTGATATCAGACATTTTGATAGTTTTTTGAGTTTGAATCGGCTGCAAAGAAAAAGAAAAAGCTCAAATGCGACCAATTTTTTTACATCTTGTTGATATTCAGTTTTTTAAATATCTATAATCGACTAGATTTAAGCGGTTTAGTACAAAATACCACCCAAGTAAAAGTCGATTTTTTCGTGTATTCTTCCTGAGTCGAACAGCTAAGAAACCGTACAATTTAAAAATTGTTTAGCAACATTTCATCAAGCTCCTCAAACTTTAACTTTTGGTTATAGTGCAGAACGATTGAAAATACCGGAGATGAATACATTTCAACCTACATTTGCACCATGGTTAAGTCTCCTATTCGCATAGCTGTTTTTGCATCTGGTTCAGGAACCAATGCAGCTGCCATCATCGATTACTTTAAAACCAAAGGCGACATTGATGTGTCTTTGGTAATCTGTAACAAACCCGGAGCCGGTGTTATTGAACGCGCTTTTGATCGCGGTGTTAAAACCATGTTGATTTCTAAAGCTGATGTAGAATCACAAGAAGTTTTAGAGATTCTTCAACGCGAGAAAATTGATTTTGTAGTGCTTGCTGGTTATTTGTGGTTGATTCCTGAATACTTAGTAAAAGCTTATCCGAATCGCATTGTGAACATTCATCCAGCATTGCTTCCTAACTACGGTGGTAAAGGCATGTATGGCAGCAAAGTGCATCAGGCAGTTATTGCTAATGGTGAAAAAGAAAGTGGCATCACCATTCATTTAGTGAATGAAAAATACGATGAAGGCAAAACATTATTCCAAGCTAGTTGTCCTGTTGAAACAGACGATACGCCTGAAACGTTAGCTCAGCGTATTCATGCATTAGAACATGCAAATTTTCCTCGTGTAATAGAAGAAACCATTCGCAATGAATTTTGATTTAAAAGAGATTTTATCAGCCACCATGGTACTTTTTGCAGTAGTTGACATCATTGGAGCTATTCCGATGATTATTGACTTGCGCCAAAAAGTAGGACACATACAAAGCGAGAAAGCAAGTATCGCTGCAGCAGTAATCATGATTTTATTTGTTTTCTTGGGTGGAAGCATCCTTAAAATCATTGGTATTGATGTGCACTCCTTTGCGGTTGCTGGTGCATTTATTTTGTTCTTCTTGGCACTAGAAATGGTTTTGGGGATTAACATCTTTAAAGATGACATTCCCGAATCGGCTGCTGTTTTTCCGTTGGCATTTCCCTTGATTGCTGGTGCAGGAACATTAACAACCATTCTTTCTTTGCGCGCTGAGTATTACAAAGAGAACATCATTGTAGCGATTATCCTCAACATCATTATTGTATACGTGGTGCTGAAATCGAGCGCTAAAATCGAACACATCATTGGCAAAAACGGAATCACTATTATCCGCAAAATATTTGGAGTTGTGCTTTTAGCCATCTCCGTAAAATTATTTGCCAGCAACATCGGTAGATTGATTTAATAGATATGGGTATCAAATCTTTTTTGGCGAAACCTTACGCTTCGTTTTTGGTGAAAACCATGCGCAAATTGCATGAAAATCCTGCCGAAGCTCAAAAAGAAATCTTTCACAATTTAATTCAACAAGCTTCTCAAACACAGTTTGGGAAAGATCATCAGTTTGTGGAAATCACTTCGCATCAAGAGTTTGTCAAAAAAGTACCTATTCGCGATTACGAACAACTCCGCCCGTACATTGATCAGATTGTTGAAGGTAAACCCGATGTACTTTGGCCAGGGAAACCAGCTTATTTCTGTAAAACTTCAGGAACAACTTCGGGGGCGAAATACATTCCGCTATCTAAAGAATCGGTTCCAGATCACATTCATGCAGCCAAAATGGCCATGTTGTGTTACATCGATGAAACGGGTAAAAGCCAATATCTGGATGGGAAAATGATGTTTTTACAAGGCTCGCCTGAGATGTCTGATAAAAACGGTATTCCTGTTGGCCGATTAAGTGGTATTACTGCACACTGGGTTCCGAATTATCTTCAGAAAAATAGATTACCAAGCTGGGAAACCAATTGCATTGATGATTGGGAAACCAAAGTTGATGCTGTTGTTGATGAAACAACTCCTGCCGACATGCGCCTGATTAGCGGGATTCCTTCTTGGGTGCAGATGTATTTTGAAAAAGTATTGG
>MDTF01001394.1_pt1 | contig 11286 bp, 10 predicted proteins | sample 811191 | NCBI WGS metagenome assembly MDTF01 (sample SAMN05326649, study PRJNA326480) | marine metagenome | isolation source: seawater | place: Southern Ocean | collected 2011
AAAACCTACTATTGTCGTTAAGATTAATAATGAAATATTAAAAATATTTCCCGATAACGCTAGTTGTAAGGAAGAATTTGACAGACTAAATAAAATAAATGAACCTTTATTGGCAAAAGAAAATTCTGGTGAATACCAAATGTCTGTAGTAAAAGCACTTTCTATTTTTAACAATGTCTTGACAATGGAACATGCTAACGGCATTCCATTGGCAAATGCTTTGCCTCTTCAAAACTCAGTTGCAATAGTTGGAAAGTGTCTAGCTAAATTCCATCTAAAAAATTATGAAGTTAACGGGGTTAAAAGTACCAGGATTTTTGGAGATTTTTCTATTTATCATATCTTCATTAATTCTGATGATCGAGTCATTTCAACTATTGATCCTGGCGGCAATTTTTTGGTTTTAGAAAATCAACTTGAAGATGTTGCTAGATTTCTTTTTTCTGTTACTGAGGTTTTTCGGTATCAACCATTTACTTCACGCAAAGTCATTAAAGCTTTTATAAAGGGCTATTTAATTAATAAAGAAATCAATTTTAATGATTTAAAAAAAGTCTTAGATTTAAGAAAAGATAAATCTGTTGCAAAGTATCGACTTCAAAAATCTCCTTTTAAGGCCCGCATTGGGTATGTTATTTTATTTTATAATCGACTGATTATTTTGTGGGCATTAAAGTTTTGAATCATCAAAAAACTCCTATAGTAAGTGTGATCATGGCGGCTAGAGATGCAGATCCTTGGTTAGCTACCTCACTTAAGAGCATTTTAGCGCAGACCTTGGAGAGTTTTGAGTTTTTAATTATGGATGATGCTTCAAATGATAGGACTGCTAAAATTCTGCAGGAGTTTGAGTCTTATGATTCACGAATTAAAGTTTATACAAATAACTCACCAAAGGGATTGCCAGCCAATCTTAACTTTCTCATAAAGGAAGCAAGGGGTGATTACATCGCAAGGATGGATGCTGACGATATATCACATCCAGAGAGATTAGAGACTCAATTAGCATTTATGAAACAAAATAAACATATTGGCTTATGTTTCTCTAAAGTAAATATTATCCTTGATGAGGGAGAGTTTTTATGTAGAAAATGGAGTCCACATAAGATTAAAACTACTCTTTTTATGCTGCCGTTTCTTAATTATTTTGTTCATCCTACCGCGTTTGTTAAACGTGAAGTTTATCTTGAGGGCTGTCTATACAACGAAAATTTTTTCAAGGCTCAAGATTGGGAGTTGTGGCAGCGTATCTTAAAAAAGGATATCGGCTTCGGTATTGTACCTAAGATACTTTTTGATTATCGATTACGATTGAATTCTAGTTCTGCGAGTCTGAGCTCAAGTAGTAGATATGGCTCGAATTACTTTAAAGCAATAGTACTGATTAGAAATAGGCATAAGCTAGAGTCAATCAAACTTATCAGTAAAATTCCTAAAAAAATGCTTTTAAGATATATGATCAATCTATTTATACCTCAAACAATATTTCATTTTGCAGTAATTATTAATTCTAAATTCAATAATAATTCAGCTGCAAAGAAACTACTTCAACAGAATACTTCCATCTAGATGCTAAATTTAAAAAATATCACTTTAGCCTATATTTTTTTTGTATGCATTTCATATAATCTAAAATGGTTTTACCTAGTTGGTAGTTTTGGTTATGTAGATCTTTTTCTTCCCATATTATTTTTTGCCACTCTCAAAAAAAAACATGTCAGCCTAGATATTGTTTCTTTTTTACTAATTGGTTTAGCTATTCTTGCTTGTGCTAGTTCTTTTTATGCGGTTTCGTCAGGCTTATATGATAATTTTAATATCGGGTATGCCTTGAGATCTTTATATTTTGTGGCCGTGTACGTTGTTTTATTGAACAGCGATGTTTCTACAGAGAAAGTAATTAAGACGATCTCATTGTCCTTGCTTTTTTCACTACTTCTTTGCTTTTATATCTGGAGTACCAATCCACGATACTACGGTTTTGCAGAGATCATGCCAATGCTTCACGTAACTGATAGCCCAAGTGGATTAATAGTAAATCGTAATGAATCAGGTTTGACCGCTAGTCTTCTATTTACAATATCTCTTTTTGGACTGGTGTACAGAAAATTCTTTTCTAATCCAGTTAACTGGTTTTTGTTAACTTTAAGCTTTTTAACTGTTGCATTTACCTTTTCTAAAGGCGCATGGTTGTTAGCGCTGATAGCAAGTTTTGTAATCATTTTATATAGATTTAAGGTAACTAAATTTATTATTGCTAGTATTTTCTTATTGGTCTTATTATCCTTTCTTCCATTAGCTGAACTTGCTTTTATAGATGCAGTCATGTGGCGGTTTACTGCCTCTGGTGAGACTAATGCCTATCGAATAGGTTATATCTTGGATTCAGCTTTTATAGGTGCGAATAATTTTATTCTTGGTATTGGTCCAGGAAATTATCAAGAATACACGATGGCTAATGACTATCTTGTTACCATAGATCCGCACAACTCATATATGCAAACTTTTGCTGAGCTTGGTATTTTTGGATTAATACTTATTTTATTCTTTTATGGTGCAAGCTTACTGCAAAGCTTTTTTAATGGAAAAAAAGATGAAAACCATATTATTGTTTTTGTGTTAATAGTTATACTTGCGGCTGATGGCATGCAGTCAGGTCTTTCGTTAACTATGAAGATACTCTATGTCTTATCAGCATTAACTATGAGGAGAGTTCTAAATGTTCGAAACCAGGCCTAGTATTGCTCATGTGTTACCGGGTATGTATTTTGGCGGTGTCGAGGTTGCAATTTTAAAGAGTTATCAAGCCCTTAATCAAGAACTTGATTACGATGTTTATTTTGTTCGAAGTAAAGGCGAATTGGATGTAGGACAATCTTCATTTATTAAACTGTTGAAAAGCATTTTGATTGAGGGTAAATACCCTGATTTAATTCTGACGTCTCTATGGTGGGGACACTTGGTGGGAATGTTTCTTTCACTTGGAGGGTTTAAGTGGGCATGCTTTATTCATAGTACGGGGCATTCATCAGTCTTTGATTTTATTATTACTAGATTGACTTTAATAATGTGCTCTAATCATATCTTTGATTCAGAGACATCTAAAAATTATTTTTGCTCTTATAAAAATCGTCAAAGCTTTGTAGTGCCTTACGTTTTTACTGAGGATAATGAGTTTAAAAAAGAACCCGAATTTACTTTTTCTTGGATTGGGCGCAACTCAAAAGAAAAACGGTTAGATCTGCTATTGAAATTTATCAAATCTTTGCAAGACGAATCCATTAGTTTTAGTTGCTATATTTGTATTGCAGGAGAAAGAGATTTTGTTTTAGACCAGATGGCAGGGGAATTTAAAAATTCGGTTGTTGTAAAATACAATGTCCCCCCCGAGGACATCAGGGCTATTAATCTTAATTCAAAGATGACTTTATGTTTATCTGATTATGAAGGTTTCTCTGTTACAACTGCTGAGGCAGCTATGCGAGGTAATTTGATCTGCGCGCGCAGAGTGGGTGAGTTACCCCATTATCTTTGCAAGAAAAGCACTATTTGGCTTGATGATTTATCGCAAGGCTCTTGGAATGAATTCATGAACAAAGTTATAGATTGCATAGCTAATGAAGAAGATCTTTTAGAACGCAGACTTGAATCTCAGAAGTTTGCTTCTAAAACCTTGAGTGAAAAAAGTTATATTTCAGCCATATTATCAAGCTTAAGAGCTCTTAGTGATGCTAAGTAAAGTCAATATTCTCATTAATTATATTAATTGGTGGTTAAGACTATGTCTTAAAATAGCTATACTATCTCTTCGTTTGCCTTATAGCTTTTTTCAAAGGATTGGAATTTTTAGACATGGAGCAATGGACCGAAAGGACTATGTTGAGCAGATGTGGAAACTCCATTTTATTGACATAAATGAACTTCATATTATCGACAACACAGGTTCTTTTTTAGAACTAGGGCCTGGGGACTCGATAAGTAGTGCACGTAAAGCAAAATCGGCAGGATTTAATCATTCAATATTAATTGATACAGATGCTTTCGCATCAGATAGCGAAGAAATATTTCGAGATTTATCTGATTCAAATCGAACACTTGATTTAAAAGATTCGAAGAATCATTATAAATGTGAGTATTTGACGGAAGGTAAAAAATCTCTTGAGACATTAAATGAAGGCAAATTGTCTTTCGCTTTTTCTAATTCAGTTCTTCAGCATGTGAATCTTGAAGAAGTGAAAAGTGTTCTTAACGAGCTCTATCGAATTTCAGGTAAAGGATGTATGCAGAGCCACATAATTGACTTGCGAGATATGATTTGCCGCTCAAGCTACCACTATGACTGCCCCTCCTATTTGTGGGAAGCCAAGTTTTTCCAAAAATTTCCTATTTACACCAATCGATTGAGATGCTTCGAATGGATTGAATCATTTACAAAGGCTGGATTTGAGTTAGTTGATGTTAAGATATATGACGATTTTGAACAAAGTCTGGATCCTAAATGTGCAAGCACTTTAGATCTTAACAACTCTATAGCAAATATGCATTTGATAGTTAGGAAAAATTAAATATGAAAACTGTATGTTTCTCATTAGACTATGAACTTAGGTGGGGTGTCAGACATCTTTATCGAGGTGATTTTTTAAAATACAAAAATGAGCTAGATGGAGCTGATGATGCAGCTAAATTATTATGCGATTATCTTGATAAAAACCAGATACCATCATCTTGGGCTACTGTAGGAGCTCTTGCGCTTAGTGATTGGGACGAATTTTTTGACCATTGCAGTATTGATGAATTAAATTTGAGGAGCAATTTTATTGCAGACAAATCTGAATTTAAAAAAGAAAATGAGAAATATTACTTTTCACCGGACACAGTAACTCAGATAGCATCAAGTGATTTTGCTGAGTTGGCAAGCCACACATTTACGCATCTTTTCTGTTGTGAGCCAAATGTAACTGAGCAGATGTTTATTTCAGATAACTCAACTGCAAATAATATTTTTTCGTCTAAATTTAATCACAAAATAAAAAGTCTAGTTTTTCCTAGGAATCAAGAAAATTTTTTAAATTGCTTCCCTCAATTAGGTCTTGAGTCATATAGAGCAAACGAAGTTGGAGATAGTTCTGAGTCAAATACACTTCTAGGAAATACATTTTTAAAAAAAGTCCAAAGATTTTCATCAAGTATAAATCCACTTCTTGCAAGATCATCTTCTTTCAATCCCGCATATACCAGGGCATCATTATTCTTAAGATTAAATCTTCCTTCGCCTTTGTGGAGATTGCATTTAGCAAGAATTAAAAATGAGCTTAGAAACTTATCTGATGGAGAATGTTTTCATATTTGGTGTCATCCCCATAACCTTGGTGCTGACACATCCATAAAATTAAAAAGAGTTTCTGAGATCATGGATATTATTTTTTCTTATCGTGATCGTGATGAATTACAAATTCTTTCAATGAATGAAATCCATAAAAAAGCAATTAGCCATAAGACTACGTTATCAAAATTAGGAACTTGATATGATGACTTTAGTAACAGGCGGCTCAGGATATATAGGCTCCCATGCATGTATAGAGCTTATTCAACAGGGACACAAAATTATTGTAGTTGATAATTTAATTAACTCATCCATTCAAGCGATAAAACAAATTGAGTTGATAACTAAATCGAGTTTTATTTTCGTTGAAGGAGATGTTCGAGACGAATCATTGCTATCTCAAGTCTTCACTGATCATAAAATCTCAAATGTGATTCATTTTGCTGGTCTTAAAGCTGTTGGAGATTCAAGCAATGATCCTTTAAGCTATTATGATAATAATATATCTGGGGTATTAACATTGCTCAAAGTTATGAAACTTTTTGGATGTAAAAATCTAGTTTTTAGCTCATCTGCTTCTGTATACGGCTCTCAATCAGAATTACCCATACCAGAGACAGCGTCTCTTTCAACTCTTAATCCTTACGGAAGATCAAAATTAATTATTGAAAAAATCTTAGGTGATTTATATTCATCAGATAAACTTTGGAATATAGCTATTTTGCGTTACTTTAATCCTGTTGGTGCACATGCATCAGGCATGATTGGCGAATCTCCAAATAGCAAACCAAATAATTTATTCCCTATCGTTTCAGAGACTGCAGCTGGGAAGAGAAGTTTTATTGAAATCTATGGCGATGACTACCCAACTATAGATGGAACTGGGGTAAGAGATTACATACATATTATGGATTTGGTAAGGGGACATTTGAGTGCATTAAATATGTTTTCTCAAAATGGCTGTATTTTTTCTGTTAATTTAGGCACCGGCACTGGGTACTCAGTTTTAGAAATAATTAAAGAGTTTGAATCTATATCAGGGAGAAGTATTCCATTTAAAATAACAGGAAGGCGGACAGGAGATGCTCCTTCATGTTTTGCAGATGTAGCTTATGCAAAATCTTTAATGGGCTGGAATTCTAAATTAACATTAACAAAGATGTGTGAAGATCAATGGCGCTGGCAAAATAGCACTTTCTGTAAAAAAACATCAAATTAGTAAACGTATTTATTCGACAGGAACTTATTTTTAATTTTAAGATTATGGCTGGTTTATCCTTATGAAAAAGTTAGCACAGAAACGCAAAAAATTCTGTTTATTTGTTAACGTAGATTGGTTTGTTTTATCTCACTTCACCGATTATCTAACGAAAATTGTAGGTAAAAATATTGATGTCACGGTCATAACATTAAATACTGGACGATGTGATGAAATAAGAGCTTTAGGGGTTGATGTTATAGAAATAGAACTTCACAGAGGTTACTCCAATCTTTACTCAGAATTCAAGTCGTTGGTTAACATATATCGAACTCTACGAAACTTATCTCCAGACATTTTGGAGCTTATTACAATAAAGGCAGTATTGTATGGCGGACTGGTGGCCAAAATATTAAAGATTAATAAAAGAGTATTTTACATGTCTGGATTAGGGGCTGTTTTTACTCATCAGACAAACTTTGGTCGAGTTAAGGCCTCTATCATAACTTACTTGTATAAGTTAATTATGCGGTCAACTTCGACTGAGGTAATCGTTGAAAATGATGATGATAAGCATATATTCACCTCCGTGATTGGCTTAGCTGAAAAGCGTATCCATTTGATACCTGGAGTTGGTATTGATTTAAATGAATTTGCCCCTGTATATAGCAGAAATATAGTTAATCTAAGAGTAGGTCTGGTAAGTAGATTGCTTTATGACAAAGGTATCGTAGAGTTTATTGAGGCAGCTAAAATATGCAAAACTAAGAGATCAGATGTTAAATTTTTATTGGCAGGTGATACAGACCCAACAAATCCTGCTAGTCTAAGCCAAAAAGATTTAAAGGATATACGAAGACATAATATCGTTGAATTGTTAGGACATCGTAAAGATGTTGCGGCTCTTATGAAAACGTTTGATATTCTCGTTCTGCCGTCGTATCGAGAAGGTTTCCCAAAAGTTATTATGGAGGCAGCTGCAACAGGTCTTCCCGTCGTAACAACTAATGTCACTGGATGTCGCAGCGCTGTAGTGCACAATAAAACTGGATTTATAGTTCCTGCAAAAAATGCAGAAGCATTAGCAGATAGCATTGAGAGACTTTTAGATTCCGTCGAATTGCGACAAGTTATGGGGCATAATGCTAGAAAGTTTGCTGAGTTAAATTTTGATGTTAAGCACCTTTCATTTATTCACATAAATGTTTGGAATTAAACATATAATTGAGAAATGACCACATTGTTAAAAAATTAAACGGAGAAAGAGTGAGATGACGTTGTCAGTTAATATGATTACGATGGAAAGTATTGAAATACCAAAAGTTTTGGATGACTCTAGTAACATTCAAGAATTTTTATCTAGGAATAAAGGTAAAAAAGTTATTGTTGTTCAAGGTCTAGGGTTTGTGGGCGCTGTAATGTCCTTAGTATGTGCTAATGCAATTTCACATGAATATGCAGTCATTGGAGTAGATCTTGCAACTGAAGATTCTTACTGGAAAATAAAATCGATCAACGAAGGTATTTTCCCACTAATCGCAGATGACCCTAAAATAACTGAGTTTTTTGATAATGCTAAAGCTAAAGGAAACTTTTTAGCTTCTTATGATCCACTAGCTTATAAATATGCTGACGTAGTTATCGTTGATATTAACTTAGATGTTCAAAAACAGTCTGATGAAAAAGGTGGATTAAAGAGTTTTGATGTTAACTTGAATAGCTTTAAAGCTGCTATTCAATCTATAGGAAGGAATTGCAGAGACGATATTCTTGTTTTGGTTGAGACAACCGTCCCTCCAGGAACCTGTGAGAAAGTTGTAAAACCAATAATTGAAGAAGAGCTCAGTAAACGACAGCTTACTTTAGAAAATTACCGACTTGGGCATTCGTATGAAAGGGTAATGCCTGGGCCTCAGTATATTGATTCTATAAGAGAATTTCCCCGCGTATATGCAGGCGTTGATGAAATAAGTGCGGACGCAGTTGAGGAGTTTTTAAAAACAATCATAGATTTATCAAAGTGTAATCTTACTAGGCTTGAACATACCAACGCAACAGAGATGGCTAAGGTTCTTGAAAACTCATACAGAGCTATGAATATAGCATTTGCTGTAGAATGGTCAAGATTTGCTGAAGAGGCGGGCGTTGATTTATATTCAATGGTTAATGCTATTAGAGCTAGGCCAACTCATACTAATTTAATGTTTCCAGGTATTGGTGTAGGCGGCTATTGTCTTACTAAAGATCCTTTGCTGGCAAGTTGGGCACGCAAATCTCATTTCGGATCTAATTCAGGTCTTGAAATGAGCATTAATGGCGTTTCTATAAATGACCAGATGCCTTTTTTTGCTTTTAATCGCCTTGTTGAAGTTTTTGGCGATGTTAGCGACAGAAAAGTTGCTTTTCTGGGTGTTTCATATCGGGGAGATGTTGGTGATACGCGTTTCACTCCAGTAGAGTCATTGGTGGAAATGGTTCGACAGACTGGGGCAGAAATATTACTGCATGATCCGTTTGTATCATTTTGGCAAGAGCAAAATTGTGCTGTTGAAGCAGATATAGATAATATTTTTCTCTCATGCCCTGATTTTATAATCATTTCTGCAGGCCATAGTCAATATAAACAAGAACCAACAATAGAGAAATTGATGGCTTTGAGTCCTTCTTTTATCTATGACACTATCGGTTTGTTTAACAAGGAGCAACTCGCCATCCTGCAAACTAAACATAAAGTATCCGTCCTCGGACGTGGTGATCTTAAGTAATTATATCGAGGTATAGCATGAAGGAAGTATTGGTACTAGGTGGTGGTGGGTTTATAGGTAGAAATATTGTTGAGTATCTGGTTAATAGAGGGAATTGTAATGTTACTGCGGCTGATATAAGAGAAGGTTCTAATTGGCATAGACTCTCTAGTAGTCAGGTGACCTGCGATCGCTTTAAAGCTGTGACTGCAGATTTCACTGACATTAGAGCATTTGATAGCCTAAATAAAAGTTTTGACGAGGTCTATATGCTGGCTGCGGTTGTAGGGGTTAATCGAACGCTAAAGTTTCCCCAAGATGTTATTAGAATAAATACTCTTTTAACGATGAATACTTTGGACTGGATATCACGCAATCCAATCAAACGATTATTGTTTTCTTCATCCAGTGAAAATTATGCAGGCACGTCTGATTTATTCAATACGGTGATTCCTACTGCAGAAGATGTACCTTTATGTATTGGAGATGTAAAACATCCTCGTTGGACATACGCGATGACCAAAATGCATGGTGAGTCTGCTTTTATTCATTCAGCCGAGTCATACAATTATGAATGCACTATTGTTAGGTATCAGAACATCATAGGCCCTGAAATGGGTTTTGGTCATGCGATTCCCCACATTGTTGAGCGTTTCGCTAAGAGAGAAGAGTCCCCATTTAAAATCTATGGCCATGATCAAACACGAGCTTTTGCCTATATAGATGATGCAGTTAAGGGAACGGTAGGAGCTATGGAGAGCGATAAAGCAGCAGGTGAGATCTATCATATTGGCAAACAGGATGAAATCAATATGGAAACTTTAACTACATATATTGGCAAGTTAATGGACTATAAGGGTGAATATGAGGCAGCAATGACTTATCCAGGTTCCGTTGCAAGGCGTTGCCCTAACATCGATAAAGCAAGGTCAGACTTCGGATATTCACCCACCATCGATTGGAAGAAAGCCGTGAGTTTAACCACCGATTGGTATCGTGAGTTTTTTACTTCGGGTAAATCTCCTCAGTCCGGTGGTTTTGAAACACCAGAAGCTATTTTAGCGAAGGTGAGAAAATAGTGAAAAGATTCTTAGATATTATACTTAGCTTTTTCGCGTTAGTGGCTCTTGCACCATTCCTACTGCCGGTTATTATTATTTTGAGATTAACAGGAGAAGGGGAGGTCTTTTATATACAGGAGCGTTCTGGTCGGGAGGGTAATTCCTTTGGGTTGTATAAATTTGCGTCAATGTTAAAAAATAGTCCAAACATTGGAGCCGGTGAGATAACAGTTCGAGGTGACCCTAGAGTGCTACCTATTGGAAAGTTTCTTAGGAAAACAAAGTTAAATGAACTGCCCCAGCTATGGAATATTTTTATTGGAGATATGAGTGTGGTTGGTCCCCGTCCTATGGTGCTGAATACGTATATTCATTACCCTGAAGCAGCGCGTCATAAGTTAAATACTGTTAGACCTGGACTAACGGGCATTGGATCCATCGTTTTTAGAGATGAAGAGAGGTTCTTGCTTAATCGTGATGAACCGATGGAATTTTATAGAGAGCATATCATTCCCTACAAAAGTGACCTAGAGCTTTGGTTTATCCAACACAACACACTTTGGTTATACATTAAGATAATTTTCGTTACTGCCTATGTGGTTGTATTTCCATCGAGCAATATAGTAAATAAGTTATTTTACGGCATTCCCCCTTTACCAGAAAGCTTAATTTAAGTAACAGTTAAAAAAATAAATTTAGACCAAAAAAGTTACATTATGCAACTTCTTTTATTTATGGTTTTATTCTTAAAGATATTGATTGGCAATAAGGCATATGCAATTAATTTAAAATTCTAATACAATTCAACACAATGATTCAATTCAATAACTTAAATCAAGAAATACCTTACCTACTTTTTAAGGCGAAATATGCTGAAGCTTTAAATTCAGGCCAAAAAGGCATTGAAGCTATTTCAATTTCATCTTACAACAGCAAAATGCATGAGGTTGATTCTAGATA
>MDTF01008485.1_pt1 | contig 11281 bp, 12 predicted proteins | sample 811191 | NCBI WGS metagenome assembly MDTF01 (sample SAMN05326649, study PRJNA326480) | marine metagenome | isolation source: seawater | place: Southern Ocean | collected 2011
CAATAAGAAAGGCTGCTGGCCAGAAAACTGGCTTGTGTAAATCGAAATATTTCTTGCTGTTTTTGGGCATAATATTTAAAAGTAATATCCAATGTTTATATTAAATCGGGTGTTTAGCGTAGGTTTTTCATTGATGAGGTTAGCTTGATTTCCGTTAGCAGTTTGGTCGGTATCATCACCAGGTAGAATACTAGGATCAACACCACGCCCAGCCGATAGAGCCGAACCGCCAAAAGCATTGCTCAACCACGGTTGATTGATACCCGAAGCGATATCGAAGTAGGTGTAAAGATTACCTGCCTTTACCAAAAATCCCAACACATTGTGTTGGCTGGCCTGATAAGCATAATCTATTTGATTGATGACTACAGAACCTTGCTTGTGCATGTAAGAATAATCTTCATAAAACGTGATTTGTTCAATCGGACCCCAGTCCACTTCCTTTGTATATGACAAACCAATGGAGAGAATTGTTGCCTCTTGAGCCACTTGATATGTTCCAAATCCATATCCACCCATATTTACGTGGTCTACAACATAGCCAGAATCGCTGGTTACATTGCGGTGTAAGTAGTGTGTTACTTGAGCTTTGATATTCATGCGATCATTCAAAATCCATTGTGAATGAATTGCTCCTGCGGCAGATACGCCACTTTTTTCAGTGATAGAATTATAGATTTCTCCAACCTGAGCAGATCCGCCAACTATCAATTTATCGGATTGATACTCAAGTCTTAAATTAGCTTGGTTTCTTTCTTTGTTGCCATTGTAGCCATCTACAGGAATGATGTCATAGCTGTATCGGGCAGACATGTAAGAACCAAAATCGGGTTCACTTACACCGCGTGGCTCAGCCATTAAGAAATAGGCAGCATGGAAAGTCCATTTGTTTTTGGTGTATCTGTATTTGATTCCTGTATCCCAATCGTCTTCTAAACCTACGTAATAGGGGAGTTGAAACCACCAGCTATTTCCCAGCCCCGGTAGCATACCAAAAGGAACTTGAGTAATTCCAGCCTCAAAATGGTGGTTTTGTTTGTAGTTGTAGCTTAAGAATCCTTTTTTGATGAAGTGGGAGTTGAAGCCAGGGTAAAATCGATACTCGAAAGTGAGTCCAATACCTTTGGAGTAGCCTTTAGCCTCCATCCGAAAAGTATCCCAAAAAACACCGTTTCGGTTTTCGGTAGGGAGAGGTGCTGTTTTACCTTCATACACGGTGTACATGGTGTTGAATCGGACGGCACCGCCAAGCTTTATCCATGTTGTGTCTTTGTTTTCATCAGACTGTGAGAAAACTAAAATAGGCGATACTAACAGCAGTATGAAAATACCTGTTAAACGCAAAATGTATGGGTTTAGATTGTTTGAATCTACAAAGTAGCACAATCTATTTGGACAAGAAAAAAATGAGAGGTGATTGATTTTTATTTGACAGGAATTTATGTGTAAGTAGGTGTTTGGAGATCAATATGAAATAGTAACTCTTTTGAAAAATGAATATTAATCCAATGAAGAATACACCTTACTCTAATTTAGATTAGGAATTTGCTAATCTGATTTTAGTAGAAAAACCGTACTTAATTTTCTAAATAAATGAAAATAACCTCTTTGCCATCTTTAAACGTTGTGGTTGCAACCAGTCCGATGTTTTCCTTGTAATATGTCTTAAAGGTTTTTTGATTTTCTACGATTTCTATAGCTAAACAATCCGTATAAGTAGAAATTGGAGTCTTTATTGTAGCGTTCAAATCTACTACTTTAGAAGTTCCATTATTTTGAGAACTGTATGTGTCACCAACCTTTGGTGCGGCATTCATTACAACTATTTCATCCGAGGTTTTATCAGCCTTTGAAATTAATCTCCCATCAGTTCCATATCTAAAATAAGATCTGATTACTGTCTGGTTATCTTTAGTAGTACCTGTCTTGTTTTCAGAAACATAATATTCTTTACCACCAATTGTTTCGGTAGTCTCTGTAATTGTGACCTCACTTTTGTAGTTTTCGTATGGTGTTCCACCATAAATTTCAGAGCCAAATGCATAAGATACAGTTCTTCCGGGTGCTAATGGGAAATAACTCGTTTGGGCATTTGAAAGATTACAAATCAGTATTAAAATGGCTACTAATGTTTTTGTCATAATTTAAAGTTTTTGGTTAGGCTAAAGGCCGAGATAAAGTTACTAGAAAGAGCGGAAGTGTCAAGTTCATTGTCAAACCGTTGTTGGTTTAGGTGGTGTTAGCCACAGATTTTTATTTTCTATTCATCCACTTTATTAGTCGACCATAACCTTCATCTGTCATCATTCCCCATTTCATTAATGAACGATATGGATAGTTCTGGATTTCACCCATATTGTCAATAATGGTATATCCGACTATTTTATCATTCGAGTCGTAATAAAAAATTGTCTGGTCGTAAGTTGGTGTCCCAAACTCACCCCATCGGTACGAACTTGTATCATTAAGGACCTCTACAATTAATCTTGTTTGGACGGTGTCGAGTTGTCTTGAGGAAAAAGGAAAAGATTCATTGACAACCTTGGCATATTTCACTTTACCAATCAGGAAGTCATTTCCTTGTTCTTTATCTAGTCGAACAAGTTTGTCATAATTGTCACGATCCGAAACTTCTGATTCTAGTACTTCAATATTTTCCACTTCTTTTCTTTTCGAATATGGACTTGTCAAAAACGTCCAAGTAAGCCATATCACTATCAAGCCCGTCAACACTCCCGAAATTAGTTTTATGGTCTTTTTGGGTTTCATTTTTTAATTACCGTTAACGTCCATGGCTAAAGTAAGCACGGTGTGAGTACGTGTTTAACTATCGGCCGAGATAAAGTTATTAGAAAGTGTGGAAGAGTCAAGTTCATTGTCAAACCATGTTTGATTTAGGTGGTGTTGGTATTTCGTTTTTTATTTTTCTTTTAAATCTTCAGGAATCTCATTTTTAAAATAGTAATCGTTTCTGTCTAATGGAAAGTCTTGATTACGAATTATCCAATTCTTAGTGTTTTCAAAATAGAAGTTGAGTCCAAAGCTAATGGATTCATTTTCTATTAAAACTAACTCTTTGAAGTCCAAAAGCTTCTTGCCGATATAAAATTTAAATTCAGGAAAGTACTTGTCAATTGATTCAATAGGATACTTAAATTCATCGTCACCATAAAATTCAATTTCGTCAATTGCTTCTTCTTCTATTTTAATATTTGTCAATGCATCTGTTAAAACAAGTCTTAGCCAGGAATCTCCAAATTTTAAAAAGGTGACGTTTATTCGATCAACTAATTCTCCATTTAAGTAAAAAGATTGAAGTCGTCCGTCTTCTAATCTTTCCCCGATTACTTTCTTTAAATGCTCTTCCCCTTTCATTTTTTTGATGAATGCCAACGTTCTGGCTTTGGTGCGTTTTATGCGCTATAGCTTTTTGTTGTGGTGTCGTTTTATTCTTCATTAATCAACTGTTCATACGTTTCAGGTAGATTAAATTCATTTTTCAGATTCTGATAGAGAGTCTTAGCAGTTTCCCAAGAATCTACTCCCTCAAAGTCCTTTTTATGATCTTCTAAATCACCTAACAGGATTGAACTGTCCCCGAGTTTAATTATTGTTTTATCATCAGTTTCAATCTTTTCAATTCCTCCCATTTCCTGAAGATATTCCTCCCAAGTTTCAGTGTCCTTTCGAAATTTTTTGCTGCACCCATTACAAGATTGAGGAACGTCTTGCAGTTCACAGATTTCATCTTTACAATACATTATTGCATGTCGAATCTGCTCATTAGTCACTTCAAAATCGTCTTGATAAGATTGAATATCTCCATTATCAAATTCAGTTATTCCCCAAATCACGTGTCTAACGTCTAAGCGCCTTTCATCTAATCGAGGGGAACCACCTAAAGTATGCTCAGTTGATATGATTAATTCTTTTTTCATTTAATGCACCACAACGTTAATAACCAAACCAAGCACGATAAAAACACCAGCTTAGCTATCGGCCGAGATAAAGTTATTAGAAAGTAGGGAAGTATCAAGTTCATCGTTAATCCGTGGTTGGTTTAGGCCGTGTTGGGTTTAGATTGTTTGAACCTATAAAGTAGCACATTCTATTTTGAGGAGGAGGAAATTAAGGGCGATTGATTTTTATTTGAGAGGAATTTATGTGTAAGTAGGTTTTTGGAACTAATTGTTAAGGATGAATAGTGCGTTGTAAACAGCATGATGGAGAATATCTCCGTGCGAATAATGATCTAAATATTCAAAGTTGAGGTGTTTGTTATAAGACGATGAAAGCTTTAGTTTTTTGTAGAGAGATCTTGCTGTTCTTTCCATGATTTCTCCTTCTTTTCCTACTGCTATATAAATGCTTTTGTCGGATTTAATTTCTGGTAAATCTTGTTTCAGAAGGCTTTCATCATTCCACCATAAACTTGGACTTACAATAACATATTGATCAAAAAGATCTGGTTTTTTTAGTAGGATTTCAGTGGCTAATAATCCGCCTAATGATTGACCAATTAATGTGTTTGTATCACTCGTTCTAAATTCAGAATTGACATAAGGTTTGAGCTCATCTTGTATAAATTGAATGAAAGTAGTGGAGTGTCCAGAAGTTGGAAAATCGATGATGTCCTGCTCAACGGTTGTAGGAAATGTAAAGTCTCTTTTTCGATCGACATTTGAAATACCAACAACAATACTTTCTGGATTTCTATTTATCCAAGAAAATGAGCCAAATTGAACGATGCCTGAAACGTGAATAATGTCTTCATCTATTGAACCATCCAACAAATAAATTACGGGATAGCTTTTACTCGTGTTCTCTATATAGTTTTGAGGTAGGTAAACATTCAATTGTCTGTCTTCACCCAATATCTTAGACTTAAATACAACCGTTTTTCCTATCGTAAAATCTGATTCACGAATGGTTTTAGGTACTGATTGAGCGGAAACAGATATGATGATTAATAAAGCTGATAATGTTGTAATGAGTGATTTCATATGATTCTCTAATTAGATAGAGGCTAAGAATTTGATGAAAGTGTCAAATTCATCGTTAAACCATGGTTGGTTTAAGGCTTGTTAGCAACAGTTACTTTTTATTTTTCCATTCAGCGTAAAGGACTTTTCCTAATATTTTTTCTCTATTCTTTTTGGTTGAAAATATATCCCAAAACCAAATTCTTTTCATTACATCAAGTTGAAATTCATACTTGAGTTCTTCATTTTTTGAAATGAGGTCAAACTCAAATATTCTGTCTTCTGGTAAATATCCTGGTAGTTGACCGAGTGTCATTATCGGTACTATCATGCCCATCCCACAGACAAATCTTAATCTAGGAGGGTATAACCTTATATATGAATCAGCTTCTAAACTATCAGCAACAATCTCGAAAAGGTTCGAGTATTCTAATATTTTCAATTCATTTTTAAGAGTGTCGGCATTTAGAACATAAACTTTTTCTTGCGAGTTGTTTATTGGTTTAGTGTGTCTCTGTTCTTTATTTACAATCCTGTATGAATAGCAGGAAGTAAACAATGTGCTGAATACCAATATTGAAGATAAGTATAGAATCTTTTTAAGTGCAATTTTGGATATCATCTGATAAGTAAGGTGTTTAATTGTTACTAACGTTTATAAGCACATTGAAAGTACACGCTTAGCCGTTGGAAATGAAAAGTTATTAGAAAGACTTGTTTTGTAGCTTAGTTCTATGTTGTGCAGTCGATTTTTTTAAATTCTGTTAATCATTTCAAATGTTTTCATGTCGAATATTAGGATTTCGTTCTTGTTGTCTTGTCATATTTCCCATTTTCATTCGAGTCGTAATGTCCTGTAATTACTATCATTCCTGTTTGATTGTTAACAGTCCACGTTCTCGTGAAAAATTTGTCTTCAGTCAATTGCGTTTTGGTTTTGCCGTCTACCGAGATTATAAAAACCTGTTGTGGGTCTGACCAATCAATCCCACCTTTGCCGTCTAAGTCTACAGATTTAGCAACAACGATAATTTGGTTGATTTCAAGGTTGTCAATTTTGACTTGTTCAACTTGCCATAGATATCCATCTCCCGGAAAATCTACTTGTGTCGTTGATCCATTTTTTGTGTCAATAAACAGAAGGTATTTGCTTTTGGATTCCGCCATTTTACTTCTATTGTCAATAGATGCAATTACATAGTCCGTTCCTTCAACTTCTGTTAATTTGTTGAAATGAACATAGTCATATTTGTTCTGTCCGAAAACCGAAAGGGTCAAAGCGATTAGAATTAAGGTTAGGAAGTTTTTCATTTCGTCTGTTTTTTTCACATTGTGCCCAACGGCTCGGCTAAGTGTAGTGCGGGGTTGATAGGCAAACGCTTGTCAAGCTGCACAAACGTAAGCTGAGCCATATTTATGAGCTAAATTTAGTTATTTGAAGTGAATAAAAATGGCGAAAGCGGGGACAATGAACAAAGTTCATCGTCCCGTAGATAGCCCGCATTACATTTAGCCATTTTTGCCTGCTGGCATTCTTTTTAATTCGTAGTTAGTACTTCTACCACCAGCATTTTCTTTTTGTAAGATGTCCTTTTCAATTAAGTCATTAATATCTCTTACGGCTGTGTCTTTGGAACATTTTGCAATTTTAGCCCATTTAGAAGAAGTCAATTTCCCGTCAAAGCCGTCAAGAACTTTGTTCAGTAGTTTTTTTTGTCTTTCGTTGATAATAGTTTTAGAATGTTTATTCCAAAAGTCCGCTTTGAAGAGTATTGTAGTTAGTACCGAATCAGTTGCTTCTAGAGCATTTTTAAGACAACTTAGAAACCATAAAAGCCATTTAGTTATATCTAAGTTTCCTTGTTGTGTTTTTTCAAGGATTTCATAATACTGTTTTCTTTCAGTTCTTATCTGTGCAGACATACTATAAAACCTTTGAGTACTATTGTCAGCCTGTGCCAGTAACATATCAGTTAAAGCTCTTGTGATACGTCCGTTACCGTCTTCAAAAGGGTGTAACGTTACAAACCAAAGATGTGCTATAGCTGCTTTTATCACGAGGTCGTTTTCTTGATTATTGTTAAACCACTCTAAGAAAGCAGAGATTTCTTCAGGTATTAATTTCGAATCAGGAGCTTGAAAATGAACTTTTTCTTTTCCAAGTGCGCCAGATACTACTTGCATTGGACCAGTAGAATCTTTTCTCCAATTAGCTACAGTTATTTTGTACATACCACTTCTTCCCGTTGGGAATAATGCAGCGTGCCAGTCAAATAGTCTTTCGGAGGTTAATGATTTAAAACAGTTTTTTGTTGCATCGATCATCATTTCAACCATACCGTCAACATCTCTGTCAGATTCAATACTACTAGCTATCTCTAATCCAAGTTTTCTGGCCAGTGATGAACGAACTTGTTCCGGTGGAAGATTTTCACCTTCGATTTCTGATGACTTAACAACATCCAAAACCAATGTATCAAGTAAAGCTTCATTTTGTAATTCAAAGCCTAGAGAAAGCATTTTTCCCATTAGTCTTCCTTGAAAGTTTCGAACCTCACTTAAAGGTTTTAGTATTGTTTTATCATCCCAAGTGAAGTTTGGCCAGTCTTTCTTTTGATGTATAAATGGTTTCATTCGTTGCAGATTATGCTTCGAAAATACGATTTATTTGTCGCAGTTTAAATTATTTAACGCAAAATAAGCAACGAATAAGGTAGCTAATCGTTGCAAAGGTTCGATTTTTTTGCTTGAAGGCAACACTTTGGCTAAACTGCGTTTTAATGCAGTTTAGATTTTGTTGTAGCAAGTAATACTAATATAGTTCTTTTTTAGATCAATCATCTATTGTTGTAGGTTTTGATTTATTTTTTGATCGAGACGTAATAGCCATAAACGACAGTAAGAATCCAATACACAGGTAGACGAAGCTATCTTGAATAACTGAGTATAATGTAGTGACACCTTTGGTAGGCATTTGTGCATACATAATTTTATCATTATTGTCAAAACTGCTCATTTGTGAAACCATTTCACCATATGGTGTAATTGCGGCAGATAGTCCAAAACGCGTTGAACGAAGAACCGAGTGACCATGCTCAACAGCTCTAAAGGCTGCCATTTCTGTATGAAGAGGGTCAATGCCTCTCCAATCGCTTGACGGAAGAAGAACCATATCTGCACCTAATTCACCATACCCTTTTGCCAGATACGGAAAATCATAATCATAGCAAATTGCGGCTGCGACTTTGGTTCCTTTTATATCAGCAACTTTTAAAGGCGACTTTCCTTGCACAGCTGGTTCTCCTGGTACGGGTTGATGCTTGAAGTATGTATGCGTAATGTTTCCGGACGAATCGATAAACTGGTACTTGTTCTCATACCTCAAGGGAGATTGTGAAATGGGTGTCACATATGAAGCTACCAAAGTGATATTGAGTTCAGCAGCTAGTTCCTTGATGGAGTTAATCCATTCATTCTCATCTTCAGGCATGATGAATATGGCGGCTTCGTTCCATGAAAATATTTTGGCGCCACCGGCTGCTGCAGTTCTGGTTCGCTTAAATAATGCCGTTCTAGTATGTTCAGTACTTTCCTTAGATGGCAAAGGCAAACCACTTGCTTTCGAGTCTGTTCCAACTGCGGCAACAGTTACACTGTCTTTACCAATGCCTTTGCTCATGTCGTATCGGATGGAGCCAAAAACAATTAAAAGGAACAGCATAATTAACGGGAGCTGAAATGTTGGAATAGCGGTTTTTCTTTTGATTATGATATTGGCAATTGAGACATTAACCCAATAAATCAAAAAGCTTAGTCCAGCCAACCCAAACAATGATACGGATTGAATAAGTGATACATTATCGTGCATGGTATATGCAGCCACTCCCCAACTGGCAAGAGGTGTAAAGGTGTATTGAATCCATTCCATAATGATCATGATGACGGGGAATAGAAACAGCGCATATTTCTGATTTCTAAACTTGCTCCAGATCAAGTATCCCGGCAGGTGAAACATACTAATTGGGATCGAGTAGAGAAAGACCAGCACCAATGGAATTGGATCGCTGATAATCTTGGTTACAACAAGAGACCAGGCCAAAACTAAAGCGAGAAAAAAGGTTAACCTTGACTTCCAGCCTTGTGTGAGACCTAGATATATTAAAAATGGAACACTTGAAACCCAGGCCATGATTTCAATACTAAAGGTCATGTGAGTAAGGGCCATGGTAACTATTCCAATTGCGAGATACCACAGTGGATTAAGTTTAGCTACATAGAACCCTTGTGTGCGGGTACTTGATAATCCTTTCATCTTTCTTTGTTTTTAAGTTCACAACAAAGATTGATGATGCGGATTTCAATTCCATTAACATTTGTTAAAGGATGACATTTTACTTCCTGAGTTCTTTGCGGAGCCTGCTTAGGGAAATATTTGTAATTCCTAGATAGGAGGCAATGTCAACATGTGAGATTAGATTTTCCAGAAAGTGATATTTTTCTCTAAAAAGAATGAGCCTTTCTCTCCCGTTCAGCGAGGCGAGGGCAATTTCTTTTTCAACTTTTGCAAGGAGTTCATTTTGTAAAACCATATTTCCAAACTCGCGTATGTCAATGTGATTTATCATTAGCTGCTCAAACTTGTCAGCGTTTAAACTGGCTACGGTCAGCTTTGTAAGCGCTTGAAAGTTGAGGTGAGATATTTGATTGGCTGTTCTCGTTTTATTCGGAGAGAGTACACCGCCTTCAAGAAAATAAGATATAGTTATTTCCTCGCCTTCCGGGCTTAGCAAAAAGCTCCGGCAGACGCCTTCATAAACAAAGTATTCCTTGTTATTTTTTTTCCCTCTATCAATAAACACATCTCCTTTTTCATAAACCTCAACTAAAATCAAGTCACTTATCAGATCTAATGACCTCTCCGATACAGGAGACACTTTGTTGACTATGGGTCTTGTTCGTTCTTTAATCTGCTCGAAATTCATGACTATTTTTTAGTTGCTATAGCCGATGTTAGGCACAGGCTTTTATTTTTTCATTCATTTATCATCACCGAAATTCCCATTCCGTGAATTGAGAATTCGGGATATTCATTTAAGTCCACATTTGAAACATACTCTTTATAATTCTCTTTTTCGAGTAAATGAAACTTCTCTATTCCATATCTTTTTGTGGTTTTGCCAAATTGGTCGAGAAACGCTCCGATTTGTTTTTCAAGCCACGAGTTCATCAGAAATTCATTCAGTTTTTCATAGCTGATATTTTCCTGTCCAAATTGAGATTCATAGTCATTCGAGAGTCTAGTCGTCAAGTCCTTGTAAAATATTGGCGGTCTTGGAAAATATAGTGAACCTAATTTATCCGTGTCAAAGTCTTCTTTAATCATGGGAAGGCATTCATTAAGCTTTTTTAAGACTGTGGCTAATAGCATAGGTTTTTTATTGAATGCACTTATCTGAATTGAACTGTCCTGCTCGTACTCGGTTACTCCAACTTTGAAATCTAAAGTGTCCTCTCCAACTGTCCAACAGTAGGTGTATGATTTGGAATAGAATCCTATTTCATAAGACTTGTCAATTTTATTTTGGATTTTCACCAAGACGGTGTCTTGAGCAATTTTAACAGATTCAGATTCTTTAGTCTCCTTGGGCTGCTGTGAATTGTTACAAGACAACAATGTCAGAATGATTATGAAAGGAATTATCGTTTTCATTTTTCAGCTTGCAGCTAACGGTTTGCATATGGCTTTGTGGCGGTTTCGAAGCACTTTCCTGTCCCCCGAAACCGAAGCTGGCTACTGAGCGAAAACCTTGCTGGTAGCCGTTCACCCGCCATAAGCTATATGCGTTGTTAGCTGCTGGCTTTTTTCTTTTTTTACCATTTAATCATCTCGATGAAGTTGTCAAATTTATCAATCCCTTTTTCTTCATCATATGTCCTAATAAATTCTGGCTCTTGAAAAGGCATTGCGATGTATTCGAAGTGCCACTTTCTGTTCCAAAGGTCAAATGTGATGTGTAATGCTTCTTTCCTGTAGTCAATCGGGTCGTAAATGCTTACTACAAGTTTGTCCATTGATGTTGACCCGTAAAGTCTGTCGTGATAGTCAGAACTTTTTATGTGTCGCACTAAATCAAGAAGCCTTTCGTGTTCACCTTGCCAGTCTTCTATGTATCGATTTTCAATATAGTCCCACGTTTGAGCTTTGGCATTCCATGGATGATATTTTCTCTTCGTGTTCATTTTCAGCTTGCAGCTAACGGTTTGCATATGGCTTGTGGCGGTTTCGAAGCACTTTCCTG
>MDTF01012823.1_pt1 | contig 11278 bp, 12 predicted proteins | sample 811191 | NCBI WGS metagenome assembly MDTF01 (sample SAMN05326649, study PRJNA326480) | marine metagenome | isolation source: seawater | place: Southern Ocean | collected 2011
ATTTATCATCAAACCCAACTTTAACTACATTTTCTCTTGTCATAGAATTAACAGCTCTCCACCCACTAGACAAAAATCTACCTTCATTATTTCTTTTAATGTTATCAATGTATTCATTAACTTTGATATATTTATTTTTTGCTTTTGATTTTAAGTTTTCATCTGGAATCTTTCCACGTGCATTAGTTATAGATATATTGTCAAAATCAAAATTTTCATCAAGATGTTTAACTGTATCAAAAAGTGTGTCTTCTGAATTTGCAGTAAAAACAGAATTACTATCTACAACCATATTCTTATGTTTTTTTCTTAATTGATTTAATTTGTTCAGCGACTTTTTTATATTTTCAAAAGAACCAGGAACATCTCTTAGTTTGTCGTGTACATCACCAATTCCTTCAATAGAAAAAACACATCTAAAATTTATTTTAGGATATTTTGGCAAAAAATAAGAGTAATAATCATAAATTCTTTCTGGCATCGAGCCATTTGTGGGAATTGTTACATAACGAGGTTTGCAATTCTGAAAAAATAATTCTGAAATTTCTTTAAATTCTTTTCTTATGAAAACTTCACCACCTGTTAACGAAAGTTGAGATAGTATGCCTATATTTTCTGTTAGTTTCTTTATCTCCTCAACTGTAAGTTCGTCAGGTTTTAATCCTTTATCAATTTGGTCTCTGTAAAAACAAAAGTTGCATCTAAAATTACATCTATTTGTTACGTAAAATATTACAAAACTTGGTTTGTTTGGGTTTAAAAAAGACTGTATTTCTTTAAGCATTTTATTTTATATAGCAGATAAGTTCATCATACATAGTTATCTATTAAAACCAATTGAATTAACAAAAAAACCCATCATAAAGGTAGATTATTGAAGTTAATATTTTTTTTTAAAAAGGTAGAAGCTAATTATCCCATAAAAAAAACACACTATAAATAAAAATCTGTGTAAATAAAGATATAATATACTTTTAAGTGAGATTAAAATTCCTTTTGATTTATAAATAAAATTTAAAAACCTTAAGTGAATTATTATGAATATAAAATTTGATATCCATAAAAAAAATTTATAATAAGTTATTGGATAAAATTTATTTAGTAAACTTGCAGCTATAATTAAAAATATTAAAACTATACCGATAATTACAGTTGAATAATTGGATTGGTTAATTTTTTTATTAATTGATTTATTCCTTAAGTACATCTTCATTTCTTCTGTGTGTAATCTTAAGGTTCTTTTAATAAAAGAAATAATACCAAAATTAACCCTATGTATACATTCAAGTCTTCTATCTATTTCAATTTTATTATTATCATTAATAATTTTATAACCAAAATCTACATCTTCGTTGCCAGCTTTTTTAAAGTTTGTATCAAAACCCTTATGTTTTTTAAAAAGTTCATTTTTAATTGAAAAAAAAGCTGTACATAATGAATCTGTAAATTTATTTTTTTTTGTTTCTGTAAAAAGATAGTAGCAGTGATAACTCGTTAAATATTGAGATATAGAACTTTTATAGTTATGCTTATGTGAATAAACACCCTGCAAACCACCTTTATTATTTTTATTATTAAAATAATTATTTATAATTGAGAGAGCATTTTTTTTTATTAATACATCTGAGTCTAAGAATAATAAAATTTTTCCCTTAGCTTTAGATGCACCCAAATTTCTTGCATGGGCAGCTCCACGATTTGTTTTTGATTTAATAAGTTTTATTTTATATTTTTCAGCAATATTTATTGATTCTAGACTACTATTATCTGATACTAATATAACTTCATAATTATTATATTTTGTTTGAAAAATTGCAGCTAAACATTTGTCAAATGATTTAAGTTCAAAAACTCTATTATCAATTAAATTATTTGAATAAAAAAAAGGTATTATTACAGAAATTTTTTTGTTCATACTAATAGAGAGATAAGATAATGTTAATTTTTTAAATTAATTTAGATTTTATAATTATTTCTGGATAATATTTGGGATTAAATAAAATATTGACACTGTTAAAACATTCATGTGTACAAAAACATTTGGTTTTTTTGATAAAATCCACTTCCTCCTTGGCTTTTTGTGAAAGCCACAATTTCTTAAAATTTAAATCAAAATCCCTGATATTTCCAATCTTATGTTCATCACTAAGTAGTTCACATGGATAGACATCCCCTTCAGGGTACATAACACCACTCAGACCACCCGCATAACAAGGGGTTACATATTTCTTTCCCTCATAAATTTTCTTAGTTAATTCATTGAGCATTACTCTTCCTGCAGTTGCAAATTTATTTCCAGTAAAATTTTTATGGCCAGACATTTTTTTTTCATAATATAAGCTATCCCTATACTCACAGCTTTCTTTATATAAATCTAAATCAAGATTCAAATTTACTTTTTCTTTTGGGTCTCCTCTAACTAAATTAATAGATATATTGTCTGGTTCTGCCATTTGATAAATCTTTTTAATTATGTCCTTAAATTTATGTTGGTTTTGACTCGTAAACGTAGCAATTATTCCTATGTTAATTCTGTTATATTTGTTTTGTAAAATTTTTAAATGTTGAATTGTATCTAAGGCTCTATCAAAAGAATTTTTTGAATTTTTAACTTGTTTATCCATTCTTATAGCATCGTGGTCCGCACCTATTCCATCAATTGATATTTGTTGATTTAATGTAAGCTCTGGACACCATTCCATCATGTTTGTTATTTGTTTATCCATTTTTTCTAAATACCAACCATTTGAAGGAATTGTAAGTATAGGAACACGTGTATTTTTATAAAAAATTTTAACAATTTGATCTAAATCATGTCTTAGATACGGCTCTCCACCTGTTAAAATTAAATGTAAAATAGGATCCATTGATTTAGTAATTCTTTCAATTTCATCTAGAGTAAGTTCATTAAATTTTTTATTTAAACTATCATGATAAAAACAATGTTTACATTTTAGATTACAGCGGCTAGTTGGGTAGAAAATAAAATATGAGGGAAGCTGTTTATATTTAATAAGAACTTTATATAAATGTCTATAGTATTGAATCGGTTTGCTGGTAACTTTATTATTGTTTATATCAGATGTCATTTTTATTCATTAATATTAATATTCATATTTAACAATCTTTATTAAATTTTCAACTAATTCTTGATGATTAATATTTTAATGCTTTATTAAGGCATCTTTTATCTAACATGCAATCTCTATAGCCTCGCTTCACGATATTTAAATACCTCTCAGTTGGAAAGGAAAAAGATGTTTTTTTTGTCATAGTGTAAGTCATAACTTTTTTTCCATAATATGTGAAATAATACTTCTTGTACAAATTAGGGAAATCTTCATAGACATCTAATTTTTTTTCATCATTTTTTGATATTTCAAACAATGCACCTGGTACAAATGAATTTTTTTTATATTCAATATCTGCTGCTCTATATTTACTTCTAAAGGTTAGTCTGAAATTTTTTAACTTAATTTTTTTTATAAATAAACTATCCTTACATCTTTGTTTCATTTGTGAATGATGGAGATTACTACCATATGCAAAGTAAAGCATATTTATCTATCTACTATTTCAATCGTTTTTTTTTTAACAAATTCTAAAATTTGAGATATACTTTTGTCAATTTTAGATTGATCTTCAGATCGTATTACAATTGAAACACCTAGTTTGCCAGCCTGAAAAAAGGGATAACTTCCAATTTCTACATCTTTATTATTATCTTGGACTTTTGTTAAAGAGTCAGCAATTTCACTTTCAACAGTTCTTAGGCTAATTGTATGACTTAAAATTGGGTTGCCTCCTACTATTTCATTTTTTAAACCACCTAACATAGATTTAAGAATTGAAGGAACCCCTGGCAGACAAAAAACATTTTCTACATTAAATCCTGGTGCACCACTTGTGGGGTTTAAAACTAAATTTGCATTTTTTGGCATCCAAACCATTTTCTGTCTACCTTCGTTAAACTCTCCAGGTTTATAATAGGCTTCTAAAATCTTAAAAGCTTCCTTGTGAATTTCATAATTTAAATTAAATGCTTTAGAAATGGATTGCGCAGTTATATCATCATGAGTTGGGCCTATACCTCCGGTTGTAAAGACATAATCATTTACTTTTCTTAAATGATTAACTGTATCAATAATTGTCTCCTCTATGTCAGGTATAACTCTCACTTCCTGAACTATAACTCCAATAGAATTCAACCATAACGCTATAGTTGTTGTGTTAGTATCCTGTGTTCTTCCTGAAAGTATTTCATTACCTATAATAAGTATTGATGCTTTCACTTTTTTATTTTTTAACATTTTCTAATATTTAACTTATTTAAGATTTTGTATAATTTTATTTTTATAAACATATAACAGATGTAAAAAATTACTTGTTAGATTTTTAAATCTAATGAATTTGAAAAAAACACTTTAAATCCTAACAATTTTTGTATCATCAATTTTATTTTCAAAAAAATCTATAAGATTTTGTGCCGTTTCAAGAGCCATATTTTCTAAACATTCTTTGGTAAATGTTGCGGCATGAGGACTTAATACTACTCTTTTATTTTTAATAAGTGGATTGCTTAATTCTGGGGGTTCTTTTTCAAAAACATCTATTCCAGCAAAAGCTATAATGCCACTATCAAGAGCTATATTTAAATCCTCCTCATTAATAATTCCTCCCCTAGCAGCGTTAATAATTATGGAACTCTTCTTCATAAGTCTCAGTTCTTTTAATGTAATAAAATTTTTAGTTTCTTTATTCAAAGGTATGCTCAGTGATAAAATATCAGCTTCCTTCAAGCCTTCTTCAAGATTTAAAACTTTTTTTCCTCCAAGAGAAGCTATTACAGATGAATCAACATAGGGATCAAAAACAATAACTTTCATGTCAAAGCCAATACATTTTTTAATTAACTTTTTACCAATTCTTCCAAAGCCAGCTATTAAAATTGTTTTGTTAAATAGTTCAAAATTTTCTTCAATGTTAAGATGGATTGCTTTAGCAAATTCTCCATTTCTAACTATCGTATCAAAATTTTGACCTCCTTTGTATATGTTCATAATCATAAACATTATGTGCTCTGCTGGAGAAGTGGATGTAGAGTTGTGAGTTACAAGTAAAGTAATATTTTTTTCTTTTAAAGAAATTGTATCAACATTATCATAGCCAACGCCATGTCTGGCAATAACTTTTAATTTTTTACATTTATTTAATATTTCTTTGTCAATTTTGCCCCTTCTAAGAGTGATACCATCAAATTCAGGTAATTTTGATAAAAGATTTTCTCTTGAAAGATTGGTTATAATTTCACATTCAAAATTTTTATATTCTTTAAGGTAATCTATACCTTTTTTATGCATTGTGTCGATGATACCAATTTTATACATAGGTTATTCTAATTTATTAAAAGTATTACTTTAATATCCCATTCTTGACTAGTTGAGTATTTAAACTTGTGTTAAATTTAATCATATTAATTAAAAACATAAATTAAATTACTTCACAAGCATTGCATGGTTTTAATGATTGTCTATCATTTTGTAAATGAGAAGTTCTAATTTTTGTATAGATCTCAGATTTCCATAGTTCTTTTAAGTTTTTCTCAGGAAATTTTCCAGCAGATAATTTTGATTTATAGTCTACATCACATGGGTTAGATATTCCGTCCCACCATACAAACATTCTTCTCCATAAATCAGAGCATGGCTCAATAATTTCATTACTATCTTTTTCGTAAGAATTTTCCCAAGGATTGTAGTCAACAAAAGCAACTTGATCTACAAGGCCTCCCCATAACTTTTCCATATCATTGAATGATTGAGCTTCAGAAACTTTTACACCAGATACCCTCGTGATTATTTTTGAACCTGGATATTGACTATCTTTTATCTTGTTAAATAATTCTATATTTTTAAGTATTTTTGATAAACTTCCATTTACTCTAAGTTTAGAATACAATTTTTCGTCTGCAGCATCAGCACTTATAACTAAAGTTTTTATTCCACCAGAAAGTATCGCATGACATTTTTTTTCATCAAGAAGAGAGGCGTTTGTGTTGATTTTAAGGTTTAAAAATTTTCCATTAGTATACTCAAGCATTTCAGAAATTTCTGGTGCAGCCAAAGGTTCTCCACGCGACGCTAAAGAAATAAACTCTACATTTCCTTCAGCATCATCAATAATATTTTTAAATAAATCTAATTTCATTCTGCCCATATAACCATCTTTTTTTTGGTTAAATGAGTTGTCTGTCATAAAACAAAAGACACATCTATAATTACAAAATGATGATGGTTCTATTTGTAAATATGGAGGATAATCATCAAGAATTTTTTTTTTAGGGTAAATTTCATACCTATATCTATGAATTAAATATCTTAATAAATCTTTATCATCAATTGTGTGGATTTCGTCTAATACATTCTGTTTTAAATTAAATTTTAGACCTTCATCTTTGATATTGATATTTACATTTTCATTCAAATTACTCAAAATATCTTTTAAAATATTTTTTTGATTTGTGTCAAAGATTTTTAAATCACTATTTTTATATAATCTAATAATTTTAGAAGTAACATCCTTAACATTTATTATATTTTTTCCCTTCAAGCTTGTAAAGCTATTATGTTTTTTGTAGGGAATATTATTCTTCATTTTTTTTTTTAATCCAATATTTAACTGATGGTATTTGCCATTCATAATCTACATCAAAAGCACCCTCTGAATAAATTGGTAATATTTTTTTTCCCATCCATTTTTGAGGTAACAAACCTTTTGATAAGTTCTCTAAACATCTTGGTCTTACAATTGAAAGAGACATATCAGCAAACCAAACATCACCCTGTGAGTCTCTGTCACAGTTTAGTGTTTTTGGATCACCAAAAGTTTTAAATGGTACAAATGGAACGAGTGATCCATCTTTTGAAACTTTTCGTGCTCTTAGTGGACTCCACATATTATATCTTGATACTGAGACTGCAGAATCTGCTTTAGGATTCTTTTTTAATAAAGATATTCCTCTCTTTATCATTTCAGGTGTTACTAATGGGGCATTTGCAAATAATAATACTATAAAATCAATTTTATCTTTTTCTAATTCCTTAATTTTAAAATAAGCATCTTCAAAAACATGATCCCCCAAAGCTTTATCTGATGTAAGTTTATGAGGACGATCGATTAAAATTGCACCTAATTTTTTAGAAATTTTTTTAATAACATTACAATTTGTTGAAACATAATTTTTCTTAATAACATTACTCTCTTTAGAAGCTATTAATGGATATTCACATAATCTTTTACCAAATATTTTTGTTATATTTTTATTAGGGAAACCTTTGCTTCCAGCTCTTCCAATCATTATTGATATATTCATTTTAAACTTTAAACATTTATATAAATACCCTACAGATAAAAATTATATACTTCTATTTAGATTTTATTATAAGTATTTTAAGTATAAATGAAAAAAAAAATCTTAGTTCTTGGCTCAAGACACGACTCTATAGTACCTAACCTAGAATTTGATGAGGTATATGTAGCAAATTCTGCTGCAATTAATGCTTTAAAATATAAAAAAAAATTTCCTCACATAAAGATCATATGTTGTTCTGCAGGCTTGGTCTTTGACAAAAATCCTATTTGTAGAAACTCAATTTTAGACCTCGATCCTGATGAAATACACTTCAGATCATTTCCTACTAGAAATATAGATTTAAAGAAAACAAAGATAAATATCTTGACTAAAAAAGAACAAAGAAAAATGCAATATTCTTTTTTCAAATTAAATATGCTCTCTTTAATAATAGCAGAATCTAAATATAGAAAAAAAAACTTAAGAGAAACTTTTAAATATTTTTATGAATCATTGATTAGGAACAGTTTTTTGGGAACATCCACTGGTCTTTTTTCTGTTTTACTAGCATTAAATAAACATAAAAATAATTGTGATATTTTTATATCTGGTATTGGCTTTGATGGTGGTGCATATTTTTTTAGTAATTTAGAAGACCATGTTGGTAGACACCTTGTTGATAAATATATAATTCAGAATGCTCTTAAAAGTAAATTTAAAAAAAATATAACAACATTTGATATGGATACTTCTGTTTTAGCAGGTATAAGGCATCAAAAAATAGATGTTTCAGATACAATATTATAAATTTTTTTAGAACTAAATAATTCTATATTATCATTATTGTTTAGTTTTCAAAGAAAGTACTTTTCTTTCATCTTCTATTATTTTTCTTATACCTTCTATGAATTTAATTGGTTTTTTTGGTTTTAACAGTTTTCCAACTCTTGTTTTATACGAATATGGATTCACCACATAATGATCTTGATCTTTTATATCTTTTTTAAATATAACTTTTTTGACTTTGAGCTCTTTTGCTATGGTTAAAATAATTTGTTTTACAGTTTTTTTTTCTTTCCCAACTAAAGTAAAATACTTATTATCATATTTTTTTTTTATCAATTGAGAACAAATTTCCACAGCATCTTTTACATGAATATAGTCTCTTATTTCATTTCCCATTGTGTTTCTCAAAATTTTATTTGTTTTTAAGCCCTGGGTTATTATATTTTTAACTGTATTAAAATAATTACTCTTTTCACCATACAAAGATCCAAATCTAATAATTGTATATTTTAAATTAAATTTATTTGCATATCTTTCTATTAACATTTCGCATGCAAGTTTTGTAGTGCTGTAAAAGCCTCCTTTTTCACTCCTAGCATATATGCTACTTGAAAAAATTAATTTTTTTGCTTTTTTTTTACACAAGCCTCTAAGACGTTCACTGTTCCTAAAATATTGACCTCTATAGATTTAAGGTGATTTTTATTTGCTTCATCAATGTCAGCTATTGCTGCAAAATGATACACTACATCACCAGGACTAATTATTTTTAATAATTTTTTTTTATCTAAGATATCTCCATGAACAAATTCAATATGTTTGCTAAAAAAATTTTTTTTTAATTTTGTCAAGGATTAATGACTTTACTTTATTTTTTTTAAATAAATCTGTTAAATGTGACGCTAAAAATCCACTACCACCTAAAATAATTATTTTATTTTTCATTATCTAATTTAAATATATAATTGAAATATGAAATTTACCAAGTCTTTAATAAAAGGTTCGCTTATCAATAGATATAAAAGATTTTTTGTAGATGTTAAACTGAATAAAAAAATTGTGACTGCGCACTGTCCAAACACAGGTTCTATGATGGGATTATTAGATGAAGGTAATATTGTCTATATATCGCAGAATAACAATCCCAAAAGAAAATTAAAGTATACTTTAGAAATTATTAAAGTTAAAAAAAATTTAGTGGGTGTGAATACTCATTTTGCAAACAAAATTGTTTATCATGGTTTGTTAAATAACCTTATTAAAGAAATTTCAAATAATGATAAAATTAAACCAGAGGTTTTTTATGATAAAGAAACAAGATTTGATTTTTTTATTGAAAAAAATAATCAAAAAATATTTACTGAAGTTAAAAATGTTACAATGTTCAGGAATCTCAAAATTGCAGAATTCCCAGACTCTATTACAACAAGAGGATCAAGGCATTTAAAAACTCTTATTGATGCTTCTAAAAAAGGTTATAAAACATATCTATTATTCTTAGTTCAAATTCAGGGTATTGAAAGTTTTAAAATTGCTAAAGATATTGATAAAGAATATTACCAAAACTATTTACTTGCAAAAAAAGCAGGTGTAGTTTTCTTAGCTTACCGATGCAAAATAAGTACTAAAGAAATTAAAATTGAAAAAAAGATAAAGATCTTATGAAAATGAAAAAAAAAATAGATAAAAATAAAACTATCGATGGCACTTTTTTTAAAATAAATAAAAAAGTAAAAAAAAGAATAAAAGCTAAGTATCATAAAATTAATGATTGGGTGATGGACCCAAAAGGATATTTTTTAATTTCAATAAATAGAAAAAAAAAAATAATTAATGTTGGATATTGTGTAATTAAAAATTTTAAAAAAAATCCCACTCATCAAATGATAACTGTAATATCTGGGGTAACTGCCATAGAAATAGTAAATACTCTTATTAAAAATAGGTATATATCTAGTCTTCAACACTCAGCCGATATGGGCATAGAATTGTCTAAAGCTGAATTGGCTTTAAATTACAAAATTGATTACACTCAAGATAAAAATTTAATAATAAAATAATTGTTTTGTTAAATTAAAAAAATTATTGATGAAAAATTACTTAGAAAAATTTGAAAAAATGAGGGTTGCAGGAAAGTTAGCTGCCGAAACTCTTGATATGCTTACAGATAATATTAAACCAGGTGTTTCTACAGAATTTATAGATAAACTGGGTTATGAGTTTATTAGAGACAATGGTGCCTACTCTGCTCCACTATTTTATAGAGGTTTTACAAAATCATTATGCACTTCTTTAAATCATGTTGTCTGTCATGGAATACCTTCAGATAGAATTCTAAATGAAGGTGATGCTCTTAATGTTGATGTTACTGCAATAATTGATGAACATTATGGTGACACAAGTAGAATGTTTTGTATTGGCAAGACACCAGTGAAAGTTAATAATCTTATTAATACTACATATGAATCTATGATGAGGGCTATAAAATTATTAAAACCAGGATTAAAACTTGGTGACATTGGGAATGAAATACAATCCTTTGTAGAGAAGAAGGGGTATTCCGTTGTAAGAGATTTTTGTGGTCATGGAATTAGCACCACATTTCATGAGCCACCAAATATTTTACACTATGGAAGAAAAAATACAGGTATGGAACTTAGACCTGGTATGACTTTTACAATTGAACCTATGATAAATATTGGTGAATGGGATGTAAAAATGTTAAAAGATGGCTGGACCGCAGTTACAAGGGATAAATCTTTATCAGCACAATTTGAGCATACACTCGGTATTACTGAAAATGGTTATGAAATCTTTACGGAATCTGCTAAAGGTTATTCAAAGCCTCCTTACTTATAATTAATGATTGAAAGATATTCTAGAAAACAGCTTACTGACATATGGTCAGAAGAAAATAAATATCAAATTTGGCTCGATGTAGAAATTGCAGCTGCCGAAGCCATGGAAAAATTAGGTCAAATTCCTAAAGGTGTTGCATCTGTTGTTAGAAAAAAAGCTAAAATAAATGTCAAAAGAATTCACCAAATCGAGGGTAAAGTCAAACATGATGTAATAGCATTTTTAACCTCTGTTACTGAAAAAGCAGGGATTAAAGCAAGATACCTTCATCAAGGTATGACG
>MDTF01014730.1_pt1 | contig 11277 bp, 11 predicted proteins | sample 811191 | NCBI WGS metagenome assembly MDTF01 (sample SAMN05326649, study PRJNA326480) | marine metagenome | isolation source: seawater | place: Southern Ocean | collected 2011
GGTTATTCATTTTACCCATAGGGTTATTCATTTTACCCATAGGGTTATTCATTTTACCCATAGGGTTATTCATTTTACCCATCTGTTTTTTAGTTTTTCTAAATTTTTTTTTACATTTTTTATATGTTACCATATAATTATTTAAGATTTTAATTTAGAATTAATATAAATGTCTGTTAAGGTAGTTATACTTGGTGATACTTCTATAGGTAAAACGAGTATTATACAATCTTATATTTCCAGTGAAAATAATACAAAAACTTCTACACTTGGTGCCGTTTTTTTTCAACTTATTCATAATTTTAAGTGTTCTAACAATAATAATATAAATTTATCAATTCAATATTGGGATACTGCTGGACAGGAGAGATATCATTCTTTAATTCCTATGTATATAAGGGATGCCGATTTTACAATATTGTCTTTTGATTTAACCAATTATATGACTTTTTTAAATCTTAATAAGTGGATAAAGTTGGCCAAACAAAATATAAAAAATACTAAATTTATTCTTATAGGTTGTAAAAGTGATATTGATAAAAATAATAGCCCATCTAAAGAAGAGATAGATACATTTATTAATGAATATATACCTAATTCAAAGTTTTTTAGAACTTCATCTATCACAGGAGAAAATATAGAAAATATTTTTTTACATATCAAAAAAGAATTAGAAGAATTGGGAGAAATGAGATATAAATTAAACTCGAATAGGTTTAATAAAATAATAAATTTAAAAGAAGAAAATAAAAATTTAAATAAAAATTGTTGTTTTTGATAAAGTAATTTAAATAGTTATTATTAATTTAAATTAATGAATTATAATTTAATGAATTATAAACTAAGTGAATTATTTGATATAAAATATATTAGTAATAAAAATATAGAAAATAGGGATATAATAAATAATTTAGAAGTTCATAATATTTTAAATATTAATGAAAATATAAGAAAACAATTTATTTTAATAATTTCTACTTATCATAAAAATATTCAAGTTATAAATATTTTTAAAAAAATGTTGAAAAGAGATAACACATGGTCGACAAAACAAGTTCAATATCTTAATTCATTTTGTATTTCTGGTGATTGTGGTAATCAATATAATTGGAGAAATTTAGAAGAAGAAAAGAATATAGAAGAAAAATATTTCTTAATTGATGAAAGTTATGAGAGAAGTATTTTATCAGATGACTATGATTTTTTTATTGAATTGAAATCTAATTTTAAACCTTTAACTATAGAATTATATAAAACTTTAGAAAGTAAAAAATGGGGGAAAACATATCACTTGGATAATATTAGTTGGCAAGTTATTTTAGGAAATATAATAACCACCTTTTATGGAACAGGTGTTGACCATGTTTATTATAGATGTAATAATTTTATAGAAGGATCTGGTAAAGTATATTATAATAATTATGACGAAACATCTATTATTTATAATAAATTTATAAAATCCAGAATAGTATGTTGTGACGCGTGTCACGAAACTATGAAAATTAATATTAATAAATTTTATAATTACTCAAAATACGGAGATATGTGTGAATTATGTTTTAAAGAGAAGAAAAAAAGAGAAGTTTTTAGGATAAAATATTTTAAAAAATTATTATTAAATGTTGGAAAGATAGAATTATTTAAAAAAAATGTTGAGAATACACGATTATTTTTATCTAAAAATAAAATTAAAGAATTATCTTACTATAAAAAATATAATATAATGAAAAAATTTAATGAAAATATGTTTATAAATATTACTAAAAAAAATGAATGTACTATTTGTTTAGAAGAAATGTCTAATGACATTTATGCCGGAAGTTGTGGTCACTGTTTTCACGAACATTGCTATTTTAAATTACAAAGTAATAGATGTCCGTTATGTAGAAAAACTGGATATTTTAAAAAATTACATCTTTAGAAAAAAGAAAATATTAGTTAAAAGTATAATGAAAATAAATATTGATAATAGTGCTGGTGTAATATGTGCAGTGGTCGTCCTCATAGTTTCTCTATGTATGATAAGATATCACCTTCTACAAAACGAAAAATTTTCAGAAGAAGGTCTATTTAATAATAAACAAGCTAGGGAATTTGAAAGAAAATTTAAATTTACTAACGATTGTAGCCCTAAAGCCTTTAAACAAAAAATGTTAATTTATTTTAAATTAGTAAGAAACTATAAAAATCAAGAAAATGAAATATATGATTTAAATGATTTAATGAAAAAAAAATACGATATATACCAGGAAACTATGAAAGAATTACAAAATGCTAAAACTGATTTAGATGTTTGTGTTAATACCAATTAACTTTTTAAAAAAAAGTTAAGTCAAAAATAACAAAGAACTTTTACACTTTTGAACATTTAAAAGCGGATTATTTTAAAATTGAAATGTTTTTAATTTATAATTAATATTTAATAATTTTGTCAATGAATAAGTCAAACCATAAAATACCTAAAAAAATAAGAGAATTAGTTTGGAATAAATATATAGGAATCGAAAAAGGGATTTCACTGTGTGAGTGTTGTAAAACAACAAAAATATCACAAATGTCTTTTCAATGAGGACATATAATAAGTAACAAAAATGGAGGTAAAATTCATATAAATAATTTGGTTCCTATTTGTTCATTATGTAATTTGTCTATGGGCACTACAAATATGAATGAATTTATAACAATATTTAAATTACCCTTTAATGATAAAATATTTAATATATGTGATATTAAAAATATTAGTATATGATGAAAATTTTAAATCAGGTTATAATAAATTAAAGCATTGGGTATATGAATATAATAAAATACCTAGAAGTAATTCGAGAGACGAAAATAAATATTACTTAAATAAATTTGTTACAAATATGAGATATTATATATGGTGCTCAAAAGAAGAATTTGAAAAAATAAAAAATAATATTAAAGAATTAGAAAATTTACCATATTGGTATTGGAACAGAAAAAACTATTTAGATGAAGAATTAGCTTGTAAAAATATTAAAGAATTTATATTAAAAAATAATAGATTACCTAAAAGAAGTTCAGAAAATATATTATTAAAAACTCATTATGGGAAAGGTATAAAAAGAACATACGAATCTCATAAATTTGAATTACAAGGTTGGAATAAAAATATCAGTGAACATACACTGGCAGTATGGTGTGATATTTTACAACATAATATAAAAATAAGTTATTTATCAAAAGCTGCATTTGATTTTATGAATGGATTAGATATCTGGTCATGGAATTATACTCCAGAAAAATTAATATCAAATAAGCGGTAATTATGTTTATAATATACTTAATACTCAGCGTTTTAAATGTTCAAAGGTGTAAAAGAAACTCAATATTTATAATTTTCATTTTATAGATTTTATAGAATTTCATTTTAAAAAAAAAAAGTTTTAAAAAAAAGTTTGTAAAAATGTTTCTCTCTCTCCCCAAATTTCAACTCATTTGTGCTATCATTTTTTTAAAAAAGAATGATTTCTCTTTATAAGTATTTTCATAACTATTATTTAGGTTTATAACTATCATTTGGAAAGTATGATTTTTAAAAAAGAATGAAAATAATAAAAAAGGAATGAAAAAGAATGAAAATAGAAAAAAGAATGAAAAAAAAGAATGCTTTTTTTACTTAAAAAAATAATATATAGAATCTATATAGAAAGTATGAAGTATGAATGTGTAAATTGTTTATTTAACACAGATTTAAAACCTAACTACATAAGACATATTTATACTAAAAAACACACAAGGAATATGGAGGTAACTATAGAAAAAGGAATGAATTGTCCTTATGACGATAGCACAAATGTAGCACAAATGAGCACAAATGACGAAAAAAAGAATGAAAAGATAGCACAAATGAGCACAAATGTAGCACAAATGAGCACAAATCCATTGAAATGCGAATATTGTAATAAAAAATTTAAAACCAGACCTAATTTAAAGAGGCATATAAAAAATTATTGTAAAGAGAAAAAAATAATGGATGAAAATAATTCTATAAAAGATAAACAAATCGAAATATTAAAAGAACAAGTCAATAAATTAATGGATAAAGTAGGTAATACAACTATTAATAATAATCAAGTTCATAATAAAATAGATAATATTCATCAACAAAGTAATATACAACAAAATAATAACGTTCAGCTCAATTGTTTTGGTAAAGAAAATCTATCAATGTTAACAGACGAAATAAAACAAGAATTGATTAAAGGTCCGTTTAAAATGATGCCAAAATTAATGGAAATTATATATTTCAATAAAAAATATCCAGAAAATCACAACATGAAGTTAGTAAATAAAAATAAAGAAATTATGAAAATAAAAGATAAAGACGGATGGAAATTGGTAGATAAAAATGAAACCGTTGATTATATTTTAGAAGATAAAAATTATGAAGTAGATAATTATTATGATAATAATGGGGAAGAATTCTCACATTTTGTTAAACATACTTATAAAAATTTCAGAAGATTATTTGATAATAGAGATATTGAATTATGGAAGCAAATAAAACGAGATGTGGATTTATTGTTGTGGAATAATATGTAAATAACTTTTTGACGAAATCGTAGATTTCTAAACAGAAAAAAGTTAAGTCAAAAATATATATGAACTTTTTGACTAAATCGAATATTTCTAAACAGAAAAAAGTTAATGTTAAAATAAAAATATATTATTATACAATAAATGTTATGTCAATATAAAAATATATTTGGTTTAGTTGGGGAAGGCGCACATTCGTTCAGATTATTTGATATTGCTATAGTAGATGTTATCCTAACTTTTTTAGCCGCATACATTATCAATATTTCATTATTCCCAAAATATAAATTCGCCTTAATCCTGTTAGTATTATTTCTAATAGGTATAGTTTGTCATCGTGTTTTTTGTGTTAGAACTACTATAGCCAAATTATTGTTTAATTAAGTAACTTTTCTGTTTAGAAATCTACGATTTCGTCAAAAAGTTACTAAATCCTTGTAATAGTTCTCTAAAACCAACAGTTCATTATATTGACTAAACATATTTACATCATCAATGATATGACACGCGTCTGGGTTTGGAGTCGAATTTCCAGTACATAAATTATCAACTTCAAAAATCAATGGATTTGAAAAATCAGTTGAAATTACAAATCGTTGCCAAAAGAGTTTACTAAAATATTTATAATAAGTTACAAATCTAGGATCCATATAAGTACTTGTAGATGAGTGATTTGTCCGCATTTTCATATAAATATCCTTAATAATGTTAAGAATATATACAGATTTTTCTTCGTCTTTAATATAACCATCTCCTTCCAGTGTTTCAACATAATGAATAATCGCTTGAGGTGTTTGATTTATCATATCTGGATTAGAAAATAGATTAGAAATAAGATTTTTGGTAATCCTGAATTTATTATTAACTAGTAATTTAAGATTTTCAAATAATCCTGCAATTGGCTTTATCTGACTAGTTATATCATTTGAATATTTATACGCCAAGGAATCAGTTAAGTCTTTTGCTAATTCTGTAATGATTCCAATATCTCCATTAAAAAGGCGCACAGCATCATCTATAATATTTTTAGCCTCTTCTACATGTGGACAATTTTGTTCACTTTTTAACATATAACATTCGGTATATTTTACAGATATATCTTTAGAATCTAAATTAGACTTCTTTTTAATAACATTTTTAAAAATTTCAATATCACAAGTCTTCTTCTCGATAAATCCATCAATAATATTGGTTCTATACAATTTGATATAATCTTCTATATATGTTTTGAAAATACTATTAGTATCTATTCCAGTCTTAATCCTTTTTCCAAGGTCATTGTAACGCTGATAGAGTTTATAAAAAGTTTGAATATCTTCTGAAATATCCAATTTTGTATTTCCATTAATTTTCTTTAGTTCAAATATAATATGATTATTGATAAATAGTTTCTGATTATTTGGACTTAAATAAGTATTCATCTGTTCTTTAAAAATATTCCATCCAGTCATCATTAGATTTTCATCCATATCACTATAATCAAGAATATTTTTAATTCCTTTAATTTTATCTTTTTCATTCATTTTTTTCCAATTATTTCTACCGAATTCATTAAATCCAAATTTATTCAAGAACTTTGGTTCAAGTTTAAAATCAACATTATTTTGAAACATCCTATAGATATAACTATCCTCTACACTAATAGGAACAAATGAATGTTCCAATTCAGGAAATAGTCTATTTATCGTATTAGTTGTAATCTTTTCTATTTGTTCAAACATTTCTTTATGTTCTCCGTCTAAAGAAATAATACCATCAATATCAGTCATTTCATCGCATTTATTAGCCAAGACAATTAGTTTATTTTTAATACCATATTTATTATAATTTGATAAACAGTTTTCGATAATCTTTTCTAAAATTTCTACCTCATCTTTGGTATTTAGAGCGGAATTAATATCTACAACGAATATGACGATATCAAACTTATAAAAATTTGTATCGACATAATCATAATAAAGTTGTCTTGTTTGGCTATCATTTAATCCAGGAATATCATAAATACCCAAAAATACTTTTTTTTCAAGCTCAGTTAAACCACATACCTTAGGAACAATATAATTTACTTCTTTAATATGTTCGCTAGTAATAGCCATACCATCTTCAGTTAACTTAATTAATTCGTCATTAATTATCTTATTTTTTTCGTTGATATCATTAGTTAATTCTTTACATTTTTTCTTATCATATTCATAGTAAACCTGAGGGACCATCGTAGTTCTCTTAATTTTACAATTCGAATAAGTTTCGGCAAAAATTGTATTAAGTAGAGTGCTTTTTCCGGCACTAACCGCACCCAATATGACAATATTAATTTGATTACGTGTTTCTGTTTGAAAGGTTTCCATCTTTAGATAAGTTTATGTGTTTATCTATATAAATTATTAATCAATTTTCGAAAAAAAGTTGTTTTTGACTTAACTTCATTTAAGATGGAATGAAATTAATTGGTTATAAATCAATGCTATGGAGTATAAGTTCCTTGTTATTTTGACTTAACTTTTTTCTAAAAAACAATAACTTTTTGACTTAACTTTTTTCTGTTTAGAAATCTACGATTTCTTCAAAAAGTTACCATGTTCCATAAAACCCAAATTATTATAAAATTTTTTTAATTTGTCGTCGCAATTTAATACTATTTTATAACAATTCATACTTTCACCATATTTTAATAATTCATTTATAATAATTTTTGAATAACCATGGCCTCTATAATCTTTATGTATAACTATATCTTCAATATGTCCCACATTTCTAAAATTTCTATGAAACTTAAAATCTATAATAATCACCCCATATGCTATAATTTTATCATCGAGTTCTATAACTAAATGTAAATCACTACTTCTTAAATTATTGAATTGTTCTAAAAATTGTTTTTCAGTTCCCTCTAATATAATTGTAAGATATGATAAAAGTTCCATAAATTTTAATTTGTAATCGGTTGATTTTAATTTTCTAATATTCATTATATGTGTGGAATAATTGCGTGTTTAAATTGTGACAATCAAAATAATATTATTTTAGATGGTTTAAGACAACTTCAAAATCGCGGTTATGATTCTTGTGGTATTTCTATTATAAATGAAGGAAAATTTGATACTCAAAAATATGCTTCTACTTTAGAAGAACAAGGATTGGAATTATTAAGTAATAAAATAAATTTATCAAATTCAAATATAGGAATAGCTCATACACGTTGGGCGACTCACGGAGAGAAAAATGATATAAATGCTCATCCACATATTGATTTTTATAATAAAGTTTCTTTGGTTCATAATGGAATAATCACGAATTATTTATATTTAAAATCACTATTAAACGAAAAAGGTATTAAATTACTAGGAGAAACAGATACTGAAGTAATATCTAATTTAATATCATATGAATTAACACTGTGTGAAGATACTTTTCAAGCTATAATAAGCGCCATTAAAAAATTGGAGGGGACTTGGGGTTTAGTTTTTATGATTTTGGATAAACCCGATAGTTTATTTATCTGTAAATCAGGTAGTCCTCTTTTATTGGGTAAATCTGGAAATGGTATTTTAGTTGCTTCGGAAATAAGTGCTTTTTGTAATAGATGTAGTAGTGTAATATCTTTAGAAGAAGGGGAAATAATTGAGATAAATACAGATAATATAATAACCAATAATTCAAAATCAAAATCAAATTCTTTTTCTATTTTTTTCAAAAATAGAAATACTTTAGAATTAAGTCAAACTTTTTTTCAAAAAACCCCTTATCCTTTTAGTCATTGGATGATAAAGGAAATTATGGAACAACCAATGGCAATTTCGAGGACATTAAATCACGGTGGGAGAATTCATAATAACAAAATTAATTTAGGAGGTTTGGAAAATGAATGGGAATTGCTAAAAGATAAGGAGGAATTAATTATTTTGGGTTGTGGAACTTCACTTAATGCTGGATTATGGGCATCCAATTTATTCAAAAAAAATAAAATATTTAAAAATATAAAAGTTATAGATGCCTCGGAGTTTGAACTTTATGAGATAAGTGAAATGAAAGAAGTCTGTATATTAGTATTATCACAATCGGGTGAAACTAAAGACGTTCATCGTTGTATGAATAAAATAAAAGAGTTTAATATACCTATAATAGGAATAGTAAATAGTGTAGGTAGTCTTATATCTAGAGAATCTGATTGTGGTATTTATCTTAATGCTGGGAGAGAAGTTTCTGTGGCATCTACTAAATCTTTTGTATGTCAACAAGTCGCGTTGATTCTTTTAGGTTTATGGTTTTATCAAAAAAAAAATAAGTGGGATGTATTTTTAAAGGAAACAATTATTGAATTACAATTTATGTCATCACATGTAGAAAATGTATTATATATGGTAGAAAATTTAAAAGATATAAGTAAGGAATTATGTCGACATAGTTCTTGTTTTATTTTAGGGAAAAATATATATGAATCAATTGCTAAAGAAGCCGCCTTAAAATTAAAAGAAATCGGTTATATTCATGCGGAAGCTTTCCCTGGAGGAGCTTTAAAACATGGTCCTTTTTCTATGATAGAAGAGGAAACCCCCATTATACTATTTATTATGGATGATAATTATAAAGATTTTATGATAAGTACACTGGAAGAGGTTAAATCTAGAAGAGCGAAAGTTATAGTAATTACGGATTTTAATATTAAAATGGGTGATTATATAATAAAAATACCTAAATTAAAAAATATAGGTAGTTTACTATCAATAATTCCTATTCAAATAATTGCCTATGAGATGGCTAAAATAAAAGGACACAATCCAGATTTACCAAGAAATTTAGCTAAAGTAGTAACTGTTGATTAGATATATTAAGTTATAAAAAAAATATTATAATTAATTATATAAATGTTTTTTGAACCAGCTATAACTTTTGAAAATATTCATCCAGGTTCTAGATTCGGGATAGAAATAGAAGTATGTATTAAAAGAGAAAAATATGAGAACATGGGATATGGTAAAAGTGGTCCTACCACTTTAAATGATACATACGAATTTAAGGGAGATAATCCTTTTAATGTGGGTGCTCCTAATTTAGTTGATATTATTTTATCAACTGATACAACATGTAAATGTCCAGAAGGTTTTGTTAATGCTGAAATAATTTCACCTTTAATTAATTATGTGGAATTACCTATTTATTTAAATTTATTAAGAACCAAAGTTTTTAATAATCCGGAAGATTTCCTTCAAGGTAAAACGTGTGGTATTCATGTACATTGGTCTAATCTGGAGATGATGAAATATGATGATAATCCGGAATATTTATTCTTATTTTTTAAAATTATACAAAATTTAAGAGAAAATGTTAGTTTGAAAATTACAGGTAGTCATTTTAGCGGGAGACAATTTTATTATAAAAGAGACCCGAATTCCGATTTTAATATTTATTTGTATAATATTTCTAATAAAACTAGAATAATAGAACAGTTAGAATATAAGGTAAAAGATTATAAAAATAAAAGCTTGAAAACAATTACTAACGAAATAAATAATAAGAAATTAAATACATATACATTAAAAGATTCATTCAAAACTAAATCCCAATTCTTAACAATTGCTAAAGATTTTTTTAGAGAAAGAATAGATACTTGTTTTATAATTTATACCTGTGTATTATCTAATTTTACAAAATTTAATTCAACATTGGAAACTAATAAATTTAATATAGATAGTTTATCTACTTATTTTGAAAATAGTAAATTTATTGTTCCATTGGAATTTGATGAAGATGAAATCTTAAACAGATTTATGGAATATATAGATATGGAATTAATTTTTAGAGATATGCGATTATATAAAAAAACGGATGAAGACATTATTATACTTAATGCTATTATTAATTTTATATATTTTTTAGAAGAAAGTGATATTTTAGAATCTAATAAAGTTATAGAAATAATAGATATTATAAATGCTTCTTATAACTTAATAGTAATAAAAGATTTAGAATCATTATATTATCTTAAACAATTTTTTCCAGAACATATTAACAAAGAGAAATTACCTATATTATTAACTAAAAAATTTACAGAAGAAACTCTTTTGGACTTTATTTTAGAAGATTATAATAAACTTGGAGATTTATCTTTTTATGATATAAAAAAAGGATTTCATATGGAGATGAGAATGTTTTCACTAGATTCAATATTATATGGTAAAAAACTAGTTTTAGGTAATGAAATTATAAGAGAGTTAACGAGGTTTGTTTTATATACAGAAAATTTTATGATGAATGTAATAGATACCTTAAATAAGGTTTATATGGAAAAACAAAAAAATAAAATACATCCAGGTAAAACACATTTACTTGAAGGGACAGTTCTTTGGAAAAAATATAATACACCATCTCAAAAAAAAAAAATTATTAATAAATTATTTGCTATGGAAAGTGTTGATAGAAGAACACAACGAGATATGTTTGGTGTTATAACACATATAAAAGAAAAAGGTAAAACTAAAAAAAAACCTAAAAAACCAAGTTTAAAAATGGAATCAGCTAATAAAAAGAAAAAAAAAAAACCAAGTTTAAAAATAAATTCATTTAAACGAAAAACAAAAAAAAAAAAACACCCAAATAAATATTAAAATAAAAATTAAAATAAAAAGTTTAAATTAATCAAATAGTATAATCAAATAGTATAATCAAATAGTATAATCAAATAGTATAATCAAATAGTATAATCAAATAGTATAA
>MDTF01016300.1_pt1 | contig 11277 bp, 1 predicted proteins | sample 811191 | NCBI WGS metagenome assembly MDTF01 (sample SAMN05326649, study PRJNA326480) | marine metagenome | isolation source: seawater | place: Southern Ocean | collected 2011
TTTTTTTTTTTCTCTTGATACGGTTGTGTTGAACGCTGTCGATTTTGTTTGACAGCAACCCCCGACTAGATAACAAATCTTTGTCATTCTCCGGCCTCTTCCGCTGATCTCCCATCTTGCTCTTACCACCATCACTGCCGTAGTGAGGACTTTTTTTTTTTCTTTTAGATTGTCGATTTTTTGAAAGCAACCCCCGACTAGATAACAAATATTTGTCATTCTTTGGCCTTTTCCGCTGATCTTCCATCTTGCTCTTAACACCATCACTGCCGTATTGCGGATTCTTTTTTTTTCTTTTAGATGATTTGGTCGAAGTTACTCTTGATTGGAGAATCCCGCACTCTCCCCGAAGCCACAATTCACCATGACGTCTAACTTCGTCGTTAAAGAGATGAAACTGCTTTGAATTAATATTCACGTCACCACAGCTCCTCTTCACACGTTTGGAGCGCACCTCGTGCTCATGTCCACTAACCAACGAACCTGTAAAATTGTTAAAAAACGGTAAACAGCAGTGGCAGCACCATTCATGCCGTCGCACGTGGTTGATCATGTCCGGTGATGGCAACACAGTACGCTTCATTAACTCCGTAACCTTCGTCTTCATCTTCTCTGACCACTCTTTGGCCTTCGTCCACGTTGGAAACAATCGCTTTCGGAGAGTATCACTGCCATCCTCCTCACAATATCGAATGAACAGACGAGAACACAAATTGCGCAAGTTTGTCTTGGTCAGCTTGCAAGATGCAAAATTCTGAAATCGTGCTAAATCATGCATCACGCTCAATTCTGCCGCCTGCATTTCTTCACGCAAACCTCCTCGTTTCCAGTGGCCGTCGCTGCTCTCTTCAATCGTTGATGTCTGAACTTGCACGTTTAAAGTCTGACTTCCAGTATCACGAAGCTCTGAGGTTCTAATGGCAGTCACAGAGGTTGGGAAAATATCGCGTCGACAAACAAATACTTCCGTCATCTTTCGATCGAGCCTCTGATCACCAGCATAGAAGCACGTCGACGAGAACAGCTCCACTCGCACGTTTGCTTGTCTCTTATCTAAGACTACGTCCAGCATCTCGCCGTCCTCAAAATTCACGTGGCCATCCACAACAAGTCTAACCAGACCCTCCGTGTAATTTTTGTCCCACAGTCGAAGATCGTGCGGATATGAGAGTTTGGCCAACTCGGCGACACGACTTGCATTTTTAAAAGGATACCATCTGAGCCGATTTAAATGGGTGACACGTGATAACGCAACATACACCATTGGCAGTGTCAGTGCGCTTCCCTTCCCAGTCTGCTCAGTCACGATAACAAGATTGCCCGGCAATGTTTGACCCTGAATTTTCCAATATGTCATCGCAAAACTGGGTGTGTAGTTGTGACCTCTCCACTTAGCATTATTAGCATTGGATCTCGTGTTGCCAGAAGCGGCGATTGAGCAGAGCGGGAGTGGAACTAGCAGATCACGAGAGATCTTAATGATGGTGGGATCCACCTTCTTGGTGTCTACGTTGACGGATCTGTCCCAGTCGTACTGTTTCCGCACCGCCTCGTCCCAATCTTTCTTTCGAACTACATTCACACTGTGCGGCAGCTCAATACTGTACTCCACACCAGCAGTCAGATCCTCCATGTTCGGTAGACAGATGGTATTGATCGGTTTCATGTCTGTGGTCAACCTAGTGGTCAGTGAGTACAAGACAACGCCTGCCCCGTTGGCAAGACAGTCTGGTACGGATAAATTTTTGGTGAGAAAGCAGGGTAAGCCACGTACAAATACTCCACGCGTGTCATGTCCTGCGGCGTAGAGGTTCTCTCCACCACACTTTCGTTGATTAGAGTCTAAATGAGCGGCACTGCCTTTGCTTGGACACTGCCACCACAGTATGGGTTGATTAGTCCGCACAGCATAATTTTTCGTCCCCCGCTCGTTAAATATTCGCCGCTGCGCATTGGTCAGGCACACATATCGTGCACGCTTCCACTCGGGATGCTGAGTGTCGTCTGCTGTCAACTCTCGAATTTTATGGACGACATCTCTCAACGGGAACCGTACGTCCGAACTGCGCATGTTGTAAATAATTCTTCGATGCTCTTCATCTTCGCTACGGTGTTGCGTTGTCAAATTCAATCGGCGGAGACCAGCGAACAGTTCCACTCCCGCAATGTCATCGTCGCGTGCCTCCAGAATACTAGACAGCGTCACGACTCTCGAAGACGACTGGTTCACACTGCCAGAGTAGAGTGGTAACTCGGAGACTACTTTTAGTTGATAAAAATCGCCAAGTACGATAATGTGGAGACCGCCAAAATTCTTGTCACTGTCGTACACTTTCCTCAATCGTTCGTTCAGCGCTGCCAGCATCTTAGGAGAGACAAGCGAAATTTCGTCCAGCAGGATCACCGTGTTCTCATCTCCCTTTCCCACCCGCGTCCTCACCATTTTTTTCCATTCCGGTCCCATAGAACCTTTCATATTAATAGGCATGTTCACTAAATGATGCAACGTCTGTCCATTTCCTAGAATGGCTGCGACGCCACTGGCTGCAATAAATCTCGATCCGATTCCCAGCATGCTCAACCTTCTTCTGATTGCGTTGGCAAAGTGCGTCTTCCCACAACCAGGTGGTCCATGCACAAAGAGCTCGAGCTGCTTGCCTTCTTTGACTTGGTCGATGGCTTCCAAAAAAGGCATACGTTGATCGTCAGATAGCGTCTCTAAATAGGCGTACACAAGCTCAATTTTGTTGTTAATCTTGCACGCCATGGTTTGGATGAACACGTCCTGCCAGCAGACATCTCGGACAGACCACGTCTCTTTGTCCTGCGCATCTTCAATCATGCTCTCGACCGTTCGCCGCCGTCGTTCTGGCTCCTTCTCGTGCTTGGTAAACGTGTTGGGAATTTTATTGAGGACCACATGATCCAACAACTTTATCATGGACGCTGTCACTGATCTGGCGCTACTGTACTTGCTGTTTGGAGACCCAATGTTGCTAGAGGTACTTTTCAGCTCTTCTTCTCCCTGTTTTGCACGATCCTGCCACATTTTATACTGCCGTTTTGCCCAAGCAATCCCAAACTTGTCTTTGGACCAAGGAGTAGGTGGGTTGTTTTGCACTTCAACGTTCTCATCCTCTTCATCCGCACCAAACAGCTCGTCCAACGTTTTCTCCATGTACGCCAGATCACGAAACTTGTCGTCTTTCAATTGTGCCAACAAAACATCCATGTATTCGCTCAGTGCTTCGTTGTCTGCCGCGTCTTCCTCCTCATCCTCATCGTGCTTGGTTCTTTTGACGTTGGTAAGAGAGTCGCTAAAACGACTACGATGAGCCCGAGTGAGCATGTTGCAGTCTCTGCTAGAACGCAGGCCGTGTGCAATATTATAAATCGTAGCGTACCTTCCGTTGAGAATGCGAAAGTCGACGTGCGTCAACGCAGTAGCGTCATGCATGGTCTTCATGATCGAACAAAACTGGTGCCAGGCGCCCAAACGATCGGCTCCTTGACACGGTGCTTTGCCAGTTTTGAGGTCATGAGGAAGGAACACGCAGCCGTAATATTTTGCCGCTTTGCCTGCTTTTGCCAGCCATTTCGCATACTCTTCAGAGTCCGGGTCTACGGGCTTCGGTCCGGGGAATGGTGGTGGATTCATCTTAGATGCAAGAATTGGCACGACATACTTCTGTCGAATGTGTTGCATGTGGCTCTCACAGAGTTGGTGATAGTCACCGTTCTCGAGTTGTCCGAAGCGGAGAGCACTATCTACTGCTTCTCCAACCTCCTTAATCTCCCTGATCTGAATAATGGAGACATACTCCCAGGGACTCATGTCTCCGAGTGCATTCCCACGAAAAGTATAGTCGTGGTGCTGGCTACTGCGTACGACTTTATTACTTTTGCTGCGATAAAGTCGGACTGTACTGTCCAGTGTGCCGGCAGACTCCTCGTGATACGGATCATTTCTAAACCCAGCCACCCCCCTGAAGAGTGATCCATCGTCAAAATCTTCGTCGGCGTCGTCACCACCTCCTCCGACCACGTATGCACTGAGACGTACGTTATGGACACAATACACGTGTTGAGAAAGAAAGTCACGCCACTGATTTGGATGCCTCGTTTTGTACAAGCGAATCATATCATCGATCTCGTTTATTTTGCTCTCCAAATTTTCTAACTCCAGACTTTCGTACAGATGAACAAGACCAGCATGAATTGACTCCTCGGACAGACCAGCAGCCTTCCAATCTGCTCCATCTCTTGTGTCTACCGCGACTTCGTCATGGCTGACGTCATGGACACCATGCAGCTTGTGCTGGAACGCACGCAGCGGATCCACAAACAAATACCAAAACACGTGACTGCAGTAATTCGATGGATTACCAAGAAGCATCATAGCGACCTGCGTGGAGGTGTACTCGCAGGTGGACCCATTAATTTTGTTCAGCAATTTCATCATGAAATTTTTAGCACGGCGTCTCGATGGGTCAGAAGTAACATCAGAGGCACGACTCGGGAAGCGACGCTGGAGCTCTCTGGCTTTATGGTACAGAATGAGCAAATCTTTCATTTTGCAGCTGTCCTTCTTGAAATATTTGGCCAAGTAAAACATGGCTGCTTTGGCACTCACGAGTGAGACCATGACGGACATCATGGTGTTGCATTTTAAAGCGACAGTGCACACCGGTGAAATCTCAGACTGGTATCTGCTCCGATGCGTGTCTCGCATTTGGTGGAGAACGATACAGCGTTTATCTGTTGACAACTCCATGAGACAACGGCGAAAGGAAGCGCTGCTGTCATCATCTGGCATTTCATTGGCCATCATCTCTTCTGGTGGCAGATCAATCGACACGGCGTCAATGGGAGGATTCAGTTCATGGAAGGAAAATAACTTTCTCTCATGTTCATTCAACAGCGCACGATACAAATTTTCACGTGCACTCACCCATCGATACCAGAGAGAGACCGTGCGACGATGATGCATGAGGGATCGCCCGTTACGCACAAAATCAACATTGGTTTCTCCATCTTGTCCATCGCCTACGTTCCTCATGTAAATAATGTCTTTCACACCATTTCCAAAATCTCGACGCATTGATTCGTCCGCGTCAGGGGTGTCTTGACAGATGATGGTTTGGCCATATAATTCGTCTAACACGTACCGAATGCTGTGGTTTGGACGTGGCACGTGGTTGCTTAAAATCATGTAGCCGTCACCGTCACCTTCAAAACAAGCAACCTTCCTGACAGCGCCAGGTCTTCCACACTTAAATTCAAGATCGCGTGCTACCAAGTACTGCACCGTGCCATTTAATCGATGTTTCTCAAGTAGTTCCTCACATTTTTGCATTGCTACGCTTGACGTCACGATGGCGTGATGCAGTCTGCCCGAAGCCATTTCCGCCATTGGTACACACAGCCCATATGTATTCTCTTTCGCTTTCAGTTCCACAATCCGATCAAGAATGGTGCCATGAAATCCAAATAATTTGGCGCATCGTAAAATCTCCAGTGCCTCCAAATAGCTGCGATTAATATTGAACCTGATAAGCACATCATCGCAAGCAGCGGCATAAGCATTTGTGGCATCCATGACTTCTTTGTCCAGCCCATCATCGTGGTTGTTATCGGGCACAGGAGGTGGTTTCGTTTTTGGCTCGCACCGACGCCAGCAGGCAGCCATGCCCTGAGGTGTATTATCATACTCATACCTGATGCCGTGGATATGTCCAACAATTCCACGTTCAGTATGATTTTCTGTCCAGCATCGTCGAAAACCAATGGGGAGTCCAGCAGTACTGTCTTCTTCTGTTTCCATCTCAGGTGGATTACACTCTCCGCATTCTGCTTGGAGCAGCGCAATGTCTCTGCCTGACAGATCTTTGCAAGCAGAGACCATCCGACAATTATCACAACGTTCTTTGTCATCACAGCATCGCATGCATTGTCGCGCCTCTTCTTTGATATACTCCTCCTGGGTGAACAGGCCACCCTCTAACATCCTTCTGCATGACATGCATTTTCTCTTTGTACGTCTTCTCCACTCGTGATCTTCATCAACCATGACGCGTGTTAACTTTGTGCCAATGGAAGAATCTTTCGTGTCGGACCATTCTGCTTGGCACAGCATGGTCTCCTTGCTCGGACCTCTTCCCATGTCCAATCGACATCGCATGCACACGCCCAATTTCCGTGCTGTGTTATCTTTCGGACGACAGGTCCACGTGTGGTTGTGGTAACATGTCTCACTGCAGATCTTCTCTGCCTCCATTCGGACATCCTGTGCAAGCCGCTGCAGCTCACTTTCGTTGTTTTTGTCTAATAGTGCGTCAAGGCGCTGACTGTCGAATGCGCGTGGCTCGTACATTCCAAACGGGATTGGACCAGCGTTCATTTTACGACGCATTTCGTCCACATCCGCTACCTCCCGAGAGATATCACATGACACGATGCTCTCAATGAACGCAACCACTCGATCACGAAATCCTTTATTATGGAGCCAGCGAGAGATTACCATGGGGTTCAGTTCCGTCCAAAGCACGGAGTGATTATGCAACAAACCCTTCCGCTGTGCCTCTGTAATCCCAAAAAATGCACGACACTTGCCAAAAGCACCGCGTTGCTTTTCAGCAGTTTCACTCCTGGTGGATCGAACATCTGATCCAAGATTGCAGCCGCACAAAATCGTAAAGAAGGCCTTTATGACTTTTTGGTATATGCGTGCATCGGAGATGGGATTTCTAGCCATGCGTGAGATCCTGTCAGTCAAGTTCGGAAATTTTAACGTCCAATCGACGTGATGCTGCTCACGTCCATTGTCAAAATCCATGCGGTCTTCGTTAATACCCATACTGAGACGCAGCGCAAGAGGATTGTCATACGCAGGCATAGACACGGTCGCAAAGACGCTAGCACACCCACATTTTTGGGTGATAGCCTGCATTGGAGTTGAGGTTCCCATGCGTGCATGCCGTGTCCAACTAACATTTGATCCTGTAATTGTCGTGGCTCTGCCCACAGTTTTAATAATGTGCTTGCCGCGAGCAGTTAGTGATTCGCCGGCTGCCAGCTTTCGAAGATTAATACGTATTTCTCTGTCCAAATTGGGACTGTTTAACAGTTCAATTAAGCTGTCAATGTCGTCATTCGTTCCGTTTAAATGTGCGTTGACGCTGCTGGTGACTTGGCTGCGAAGCATTTGTGAGAAGAATAAAAACTGAAGACTTTCACTGCCCGCGAAACGACCGTCGTACCATTGTAAAAGGAGACGGACGACGACAGGGCGAGGCGTACCTGAAGTACGAAACATTCTTTCTGTCAGCCCCATCGGAAACAACGTGGGATGTGAGCCAGAAATAATGTGGTGGTTGTCTTCAAACTCATTACCAAACGTTCCCATTGTTGCCTCTAGTCTTGTTCGGTGAGCAGCTTGCGATAAGGGAACGTCTTGATCTTCACTTCCTCCAACTATAGATGTACTTCCAGCGCTTCCAGTGTCAACGTTGCCATCAGAATCATCTGGACGCAAATTGTGAATGTCGTGATGCTTACCGCCCGGCGTAATCATGTTGTACAGCGCACGCAGTGAGGCCTGCATTGGATCATCTACCATTGGATTCGATAGATGGATCACGCGACGAAAATCACCATGCTCTTGCTGTCCGGCTCGGTCAATGGTAGCATCACTGTGAATGATCTTTTGGAGTTGCATGGAAGTGGTATCGTCACAAAGAATCCCTTCAACGATGTCCCTCCTGGTAGTCTCCAACATATCTTTACATTCTAATATCTCATTGTCAGTCTCTGGCAGGACCACATCCTGATATAACGGATGGATCTTTTGGAGAAGTACTAACCACAGCATGATTATATTAAAATCAAGTCGCATGGCAGTGTTCAATCGTTCGTTTGTCAGCATATCCAACTTTCGACTCTGAGATCCCACGAATAGCAGGCTGATATGATCACACAGATCACGACGAGGTAGTGACTTGGTATAGAGCTCCAGAATCTTATCAACACTGTCGTGAGGAGACGAGACGACATGCGAACGGAGCTTGTGTGAATCGGAACCAGACATCACCGCGACCACGTCGTATGACACAACATACTTCGAAATAGCAACTGCCTCGAGCATGGACAGCTCAGGCAGTCCATGAGCGGTCACTGGATTCCTACCCCAATCAGTGCATGCGACAAAATTTCTGGGACATTGCAAACGATCATGTTCTTCGTCATCGTCGTCAACAGTCATGATTTCACGTGCATCTCGACGAGCTCGATGTCCTGCTGCATGTCCCTTGCATGCCACGCAGACGGCTGCATAGACGTGACGAGCAAGCTCTTCCTGAGTATCTCTCTCTTTCACTGGCGCCCTACTGCCATGCTCAAAGGAATGCTCGCTAAAATGTTTCTTTCGGTACGCTGCGCTTACCCAGAGGGTGCCTTTGTCGACTACACGAAAGTGTCGATTGTCTTCGCTAACAATGTGATACAATCCTTGTCCCTTCAGCTGTAAATCCTTTGCCTCGTGCTCAGTAATTTCACACAGATCGGAGAGACGGTTGAGAGGCACGTAAATGTCGCTCATATCTCTCGCATCAAAATCTCGTCCACCACAGCACGCGCAGGTAGAAATTCTCGTACTGTTGCTTTGTTCGATGGACCAGTCACGTAAGATGCGTGCTTGCTCTTGTGCGGATAATGGGAGAAGCATGTCGTCGGCGGGCTTCTTGTCAGACATTTCTAAGCCTCCCTCCTTGTACAACTCCTGCAGGTGCATTTGCGCACTTGGTGAGCGAGACTGTGATATGTACTTGTGACTTTCCTGTTCACGCTCGTTGTGCTCGTGACCACGATAATGGAGACGATTTATTTTGCACTTATCTCTGATGACGTTGGCAGCGCGTCCAGTCGGATCCTGATACTGCTCCAGCACGCGAGAGGAACATCGTCTCATGAATAATTTCACACGCTGCACATGACGAAGTTGTGAGTTGTCTTCATTAAGGAGATCCTCCAAGAATGCTTGTGAGTTGATGGCGCGCCGATGTCCACTTTCAGGATCCATGTATGCAACGACAGCCCACTCCTCCCCATAATTGTCATCAGCAGCGCGTGGTGACCCAACATCGAGATACACGTACTCCCGTGACGGCATTTGCGTTGTGAGTCCAGGATTATTGTTGGCGCAAACACCCTCAATGTATTTAAAATGTATCGTACGCCAACGATACAACGGTGCTAATTCTGGCAATCTTTTTAATCGATTCTTGGAGTTCGTTCGGTAAAGTCTGCGTCTCTCGAGTGGACATTCCTCTGGCACGTCTCCCTCAATGTCGCGGTACAGTACGGTCACACGATCGTCAACAATCTCCATGTCATGGTGACGAAACACAATTGGCGTGAAACGAGTTCCGTCGTAGTGAATCCTCAGTCGTTGGCGATTATTGATGTGACATAACTCGTCTGAGTCAATCCATTTACCCAGCTGTGTCTGATTCTTTTTGCCCACGCGATGCACGTTGCCATCGTACAAACTAATAAATAGTGGTGGGCATACTTTTGTGAGGACACGAACAATAAATGCAGCATCAATCTTCCGGGTGAGCTGAGCACGGCTTGATCTAAAAAGGAAAAATAAAAATTAAAGAATAAAAATTTAAGAATAAGAATAAAGAATGGTTGAAAGTCAGTACCTACTAGTATACTAAAACAATCAAATGTAGTAATATTTGAATGAGAAAAAAAAAAAAAATAAGAAGTAGTACCTTAGGTATGATTGGATGTCGTCCATGTCTTTCAACCATTTAGCAAAGGATGCTCTCTTGTTAGCTGGTGCAGCAGACGCGTTGAGCGGAACAAAATTTGCACCGTCCTCATTAACGCTGATCCACGGAGGAGGAGCACAAAACTTCCACCAATTATTCGGATTCTGAATTGGATCAATCTTGGCGCTGATGGCATTTCGCAATGTTTTGCCAACGATGATCTCGTTTGCAAGGATACCCATACCGAGAGAATTTGCGACGCCGGGATAGAGACACTCGTTTACACAACGAATGAGTGCAGCATTTCCAGAGTGACGCACGACTGCTGCAATGGCTGAGTACAAACAGTTAACGCCGCTGCTGATCGGCAAATCTTCCAACATCTTTCCATGCATATTGGTGGATGTCATCAAGTCATCTGCGAGATCATTGTCAAAAGGTGTGCAGTGAGCAGCTTCGACCCATGCTTGCTCTCCGTTGGGTGAGAATGCTACCAAATATTTTTCAACAGTGTCCTTTGGTATAGCCCCGCTTTTGTAAGCAATTCTCTCCTCCATGTTACTAAATTTCGGCAGAAGGCGACGCTCCAACACTATTCCAGTACCTTGATTGTGAGTAATATACTGTTGCGATGATGGCAACGACGAGAAGGGAGATGTAGGTAGTGATGCAACAGCAACGGATGCTGCATGCATTCTAGATGATGGATTTAATGTACGCCACGTGCGAAAGTCTCTCCATCCTTGCTGCATCATTTTTTTTTTCATCCGTTCCAAAGCATCTCGTGTAAATTTGCTTAGTCGCATGTTTCCTCGGATGCGATCGATCGCGCCACGTCGTAAACTTCCTTTGCGTGGGTCGCGCAACGCGAATCGTCTTGGTGTGGACCATTCAATTTTGGTTTCCATTCCCTTCCATTGAGAATTGATGTCATCCACAATTTTTGCTTGGATGCTTCTGGTCTGGATGCAATTTACTATACTCAGGTATGTCGCAGTCCAGTTGCCAACATCGTCTACTGAGTAAATGTTTGTCTTCTTGCATGTCGCAAGATCCATGGGCTCCTCATCGTCCCATTCGCTCTCAATACTGTCATAAAACGCAATCAGATCGAACTTAGTCCATGACAAAGATTCAAGCGATGTGTTGGTCACATGTGCTGCTGTAGGTCCAAAGCGCGCTGCCACTCGATTTGGTTTGTGCTGTGTAACTTGTGGCGCAGTGGAGCGACGCCAGCATTCAGATTTACCCTTAGTGTCATCGGCATACTCGTACCGTGTACCAAGCAAGTGACCAGTGATGACCACACGGCTGTCAGGAACTCTTTTGTTCTGAGAACGTTGAAATCCCATAGGAAGACCATCGTCAGATTTGCGTTGCACACCCGCCAAGAATGGTTGAGTGACTGAATCCGACATTAATCTGAAGAATTATATATTGGATGCTGAACCATGATGAGAGGTGTGTGCATTCGATAAAAAAAAAAAAAAAAAAAAAAAAA
>MDTF01000472.1_pt1 | contig 11274 bp, 11 predicted proteins | sample 811191 | NCBI WGS metagenome assembly MDTF01 (sample SAMN05326649, study PRJNA326480) | marine metagenome | isolation source: seawater | place: Southern Ocean | collected 2011
GATTTGATTTTTTTCCATATTTGCAAGTTTACAATGTATAATATATTTAAGTAATCATGTCTGAAAATTATAGCCTTATTATTAAAAATGGATCTTGTTATATTGATGGTAAATTTGAGAAAATAGACGTCGCTTTAGTAGATAATAAAATTAAAAAGATTGGAAAAATAGAAGTAAATAATACCAAAGTATTTGATGCATCTAATAAATTAGTCTTACCTGGGATAATTGATACACAGACACATTTTCGAGAACCTGGATCAACAGACAGGGAAGATCTAGAAAGTGGAAGTAGAGCAGCAGTACTAGGTGGAGTCACATCAGTATTTGAAATGCCTAACACCAATCCACCAACTTCTAATCTAGTTGAGTTTGAAAAAAAATTGAATTTAGCAAAAAATAGAATGCATTGTAACTATGCTTTTTATTTTGGAGCAACTCCTGAAAATGTTGATCAACTTTCAAAATTAAAAGGTTTAAAAGGTTGTTGTGGTGTTAAACTTTTTGCAGGGTCTTCAACTGGTAAACTATTAGTTGATAAAGAAGCTGATATTGAGAAAGTAATTTCTCAAAGTGATAGAATAGTTTCTATTCACTCTGAAGACGAAGAAATATTAAATTTAAGAAAAAAATTTATTAAAGAAGGTGACGTTCATTCTCACCCAGAATGGAGAAATGTAGAGTCGGCTATTTCTTCTACTAGAAGAGTTGTTAAAATAGCAGAACGATATAATAAACAAATTCATGTACTACATGTAACCACAAAAGATGAAGTTGATTTTTTAGCCATGCACAAAAAAAATGTGACGTTTGAAATAACACCCCAACATTTAACTTTATATGCACCGGATTGTTACGATGAGCTAGGTACTTTTGCTCAAATGAATCCGCCCATTAGAAAAAAAGAACATTATGATAGATTATGGGTAGCCATTAAAAACTCCATAGCTGATGTTTTAGGTTCTGATCATGCCCCCCATTCAAAAGAAGATAAAAATAAAAAATATCCTGCTACTCCTTCGGGTATGCCTGGTGTGCAGACTATTTTACCTGTTATGTTAAATCATATTAATAATAAAAAATTAAGCTTAGAGCAGTTGATTAAATTAATGAGTGAAAATCCTTGTAGAATTTTTGGTATTAAAAATAAAGGTTATATAAAAAAAAATTTTGATGCTGATTTAACAATAGTTGATATGAATAAAGAGCAAACTATTAAAAATGAAATGATTGCAAGTAAGTGTGGATGGACCCCATTTAATAATCTTACTGTAAAGGGCTTTCCAATAGCAACAATTGTTAATGGGAAAATAGTAATGTCTAATGGAAAAGTTAATATCGAAGGTTCGGGTCAGGCTTTAAATTTTTAATATATTATTTGTAATTAAATCTTCTTTTATCTCCTCTAAAATCATTGGATCATCAATAGTTGCTGGCATTTTATAAGGTTCGTTGTCAGCAATTTTTCTAACAGTACCTCTTAAAATTTTTCCTGATCTCGTTTTAGGAAGTCTTTTAACAATAATTGCTATTTTAAAAGCTGCAACTGGACCAACTTTATCTCTAACCATTTTTACACACTCATCAATGATTTCTTTCTTATCTTTAATAACTCCTACTTTTAAAGCAAGTAAGCCTATTGGGCTTTGTCCTTTTAGTTTATCTGCAATTCCAATTACCGCACATTCAGCCACGTCTTTATGTTCAGCCAAAACTTCTTCAATCGAACCTGTTGACAATCTATGACCCGCAACATTAATAATGTCATCTGTTCGTGACATTATCCAAACATAGCCATCTTTATCAATATGACCTGCATCATAAGTTTGATAATAACCAGGGTAAGTAGACATGTAATTTATTTTATACCTCTCATCTGCCCCCCAAAGAGTAGGAAATGTTCCTGGTGGCAAAGGAAGTTTAATAACAATATCTCCCATTATTCCAGGAGCTACTTCTTTTCCCTCAGAGTTTAAAACTTTTACGTCATATCCGGGCACCGGTTTGAATGCCGAACCATATTTAATAGGAGAAGATTCAATTCCTGTACAGTCAGCTGTTATTGCCCAACTCGTTTCAGTTTGCCACCAATGATCTATAACTGGAGAATTTGAAAGTTTTTCAAACCATTTTATCGTATCTGGATCAGCTCTTTCTCCCGCAAGAAATAACTTTTCAAATTTACTTAGATCATATTTTTTAAAAAATTCTCCATTAGGATCTTCTTTTTTAATAGCCCTAATAGCAGTTGGAGCTGTAAAAAGAGATTTAACTTTATGTTCAGATATAACTCTCCAAAATACTCCAGGGTCAGGAGTCCCAACAGGCTTACCTTCAAATAAAACTGTTGTGCATCCGTAAAACAAAGGCGCATAAACAATATAAGAATGTCCAACAATCCAACCGATGTCACTAGCTGACCACCACACATCATCTTGATTAATATTGTAAATATTTTTCATCGTCCACTTCAAAGCAACTATGTGACCAGCAATATCTCTTACAATTCCTTTTGGTAATCCTGTTGTTCCAGAAGTATAAAGAATATAAGCATAATCGCTTCCTTTCATTTTTTCACAATCTGCTGGCTCAACACCTTTTAATGAATCTTCCCAAGAAATATCGATAGTACTATCAAGTTCTGCTTTGAAATTTTTTCTTTGATAAATGATACATTTATTTGGTTTATGCTTTGCTATTTCTAATGCTTTATTTAATAGAGGTTTGTATTCAACGGTTCGACCTGGTTCATAACCACAAGAGGCAGAAACAATTAATTTTGCTTTAGAGTCGTCTATTCTACTAGCAAGCTCGTTTGCAGCAAAACCCCCAAAAACAACTGAATGCACAGCACCAATTCTTCCACAAGCTAGCATAGCGATTGCAGCCTCAGGTATCATAGGCATATAAATAATTACTCTATCTTTTTTATTAACACCCTGCTTTTTTAGTGCACCAGCGAACAAAGCAACTTTATCTCGCAACTCACTGTAAGTTATTTTTTTTTGCGTATTTGTAATAGGACTATCGTAGATGATTGCTATTTTTTCTCCTCGCCCAGTGTTGACATGAACATCTAGTGCATTATAACAAGTGTTTGTTAAACCATCTTCAAACCATTTATAAAAAGGAGGGTTTTCAGTGTTTAAAATTTTTGTTGGCTCTTCATACCAAAAAATATCTTTAGAAACTTCTCTCCAAAAATCTTCTTTGTTCTTTATGGATGAATTGTAAATTTCTTTATATTTAGACAACTGATCTCGCTATTTTAATTTTTTATTAAATTTAATTATGATCATAAAAAATAAAAAATCTAACAAAAACAACATCAAAATTAATTAATAATTTAGCGATTTAATGGATTTAAGTCTTTAAAAGTGTGAAACTTTATACCCTTGCCCTATTATTTTTAATACCTATATTCCATCTAATGGCTAAAATTACATATATTTCTCATAGTGGAAAAAAAAATACAGTTGATGTAGCGATAGGGCTCTCTGTTATGGAGGGGGCTATACAAAATAATATCGAGGGAATAGATGCAGATTGTGGTGGTTCAATGGCTTGTGCCACTTGTCATGTTTATGTTGCAGAAAATTGGATGAATAAAATAGAAAAAATTCAAGACTCAGAACAAGACATGCTCGATATGGCTTATGAACCAAAAAAAAATAGTAGGTTGAGTTGTCAAATAATTATTTCAGACGAACTCGATGGCTTGGAAATATCAACGCCGGTAAAACAAACTTAAATGATAAAGACAGATGCAATTATAATAGGAGCAGGTCCGACAGGCTTGTTCGCGGTTCATCAACTTGGAATCATAGGGTTAAAATGTGAAATCATAGACAACTTAGATCGAGCAGGTGGTCAATGCATAGAACTTTATCCAGACAAACCTATTTATGACATACCAGCTATTCCAGAGTGCACAGGAGAAGAGTTAACAAATGGTTTATTAAAACAAGTTGCACCATTTAAAGCTAATTTCCATTTAAACCAGAGAGTAGAGGAAATAAAACAAGAAAATAATTTATGGATCTTAAAAACAAATAAAGGAAATGTTTTCTCAGCACCCAATGTTATTATTGCTGGTGGCGTAGGTTCATTTGAACCAAGAAAACTTACATTAAAAGAAGCTGAAAAATTTGAAGGTAGTCAAATTTTTTATTCCGTGGCTAACAAAAATTTATTTCAAAATAAAAAAATCTCAATATTTGGCGGAGGTGATTCAGCATTAGACTGGGCTTTAGAACTTTCAAAAAAAAATGAAGTTACTTTAATACATAGAAGATCAGAGTTTCGAGGAGCTGCCCACACTTTAAATGAAGTTAAACAAAAAGAAAAAGAGGGTAAAATATTTATAAAAACGCCTTATAATTTAAAATCTATTGAAGGTGATAAAAATATGACAGGAATTGAAATTGAACAAGAAGATGGAAAACTAGAAAAAATTAAGACCGATTATATCTTAAGTTTTTTTGGTCTTATTATGAAGCTTGGACCAATCGCTGAGTGGGGTTTAAACATCGATAAAAAAACTATTCCAGTTAACACTGAAACTTTTCAAACTAACAAAGAAGGTATTTTTGCTATCGGAGATATTTGCACCTATCCAGGTAAATTAAAACTTATTTTATCTGGTTTCCATGAAGGAGCTTTAGCTGCAAGAGCTTGTTTTAAGAGAGCCAAGCCTAATGAAACATATAGATTTGAATTTACAACAGCTTCAAAAAATATTCATGACAGGCTAGGTGTAAAAAAGTGATTGAACTCTTCACTGCTAACACTCCTAATGGAAAAAAAATTTCTATTATGCTTGAAGAGATAAAATATGACTACAAAGTAACTTTAATTAACATATTCAAAGGAGAACAATTTAAATCTGAATTTAAAAAAATAAGTCCATTTAGTAAAATACCAGTTATTAAAGATCATAAAAATAACGTTAGTCTTTTCGAGTCAGGTGCGATCTTGGTCTATCTAGGAGAACAGAGTGGAAAGTTTTATGATGAAGAAAAAAGAACGACTATCAACCAATGGTTAATGGCACAAATGGCTTATGTAGGCCCTATGCTAGGTCAGCACCATCAATTTCACCATTATAGCCCTGGTAAAAGTGAGTTTGGTGAACAGAGATATTTTGAGGTTTGTACTAGAATTTATAAAGAGCTAGATGAAAGATTAGAAAAAACAGATTATCTGGCAGGAAATTTTTACTCTATAGCAGACATCGCAACTTTTCCCTGGATCGCAAGACACGATTGGCACGACATTGGACTTAAAAAACATAAAAATTTAACAAGGTGGTATGAATTAATTTCTAAAAGAGAAGCTGTTCAAAAAGGATACGATCTTTTAGAAAAAGACGAAAAAATTCCTAACGTCTAATCTTCGATGAATATTTTTTCATCTCTTTCATGTCTTTCTTGTGCTTCAATTGAAAGGGTAGCAACAGGTCTTGCTATAAGTCTTTTTATTCCTATAGGTTCTGACGTCTCTTCACAATATCCGTAGGTGCCATCTTTAATTCTACGTAGAGCAGACTCAATTTTTTCAATTAATTTTCTACTTCTTGTTAAGGCTTTCATTTCAACAGACTTATCTGTATAAGATGATGCTTGATCCACCATATCAGCTGAAGAAACATTATCATCTGAAGAATTTAAAAGGTTAGTTAAGCTATTAGATTTAATAATATCTGATTTCCAACGTAGCAATTCTTCTTTGAAAAAATCTTTATGCTTAGCACACATATATTTATCTTTATCACCTGGTAGGTAACGTTTTTTCTGAACTTTTTTTACAGCCTTGCTTACTGTTTTTTTTGAGGTTTTTTTTGTCATATTTTAAAAGTGCGGAGTATATGTTTGAAATTTTACGTGTCAATAGACTTTAAATTGTATTAATTATTAACATAATGATCAAAAATAAAAATATTTCTTTAGTTTTTAATCTATTTCTTTTGTCGCATTTGTTTATTTGGACGCTTGTTCCATTTGTCTCAAACACAAATTTACCCCTAGATACTATAGAGGCCTTAGCGTGGGGAAGTAACTTGGACTGGGGATTTGAAAAACATCCTCCTTTAAGTGCTTTTTTTCCAGAAATTTTTTACCAAATTTTTGGAAGGCAAGATTGGGCTTATTATTTATTAAGCCAGATGTTTATTATATTTTCCTTCATTGTTATTTTTAAATTAGCTAAAGAATTTTTAAAAAAAGAAGTTCATGCATTATTTTCAGTTCTTTTACTCGAGGGAATTTATTTTTATAACTTTACAACACCAGAATTCAATGTAAATATTTGTCAAATTCCTTTTTGGTCTTTAACCGTTTATTATTTTTGGCAATGTTTAAAAAATGACAAAGTTCAAAGCTGGGTTTTGTTTGGATTATTTGCAGCTTTAGGAGTTCTATCAAAATACCTATTTTTTTATTTATTAATTGGAATAGCATTTTTTTTTATTTGTAAATTAAGAAAAAATAAAAAATTTAATTATAAATATTTTATTTCATTACTTGTTTTTTTATTAGTTTTAACACCACACTTCATGTGGTTGATTGACAATGAATTTAAAACGATTACTTACGCACTTAAAAGAACAAACCTTGAAGAAAGTAATTTTTTAAATCACTTACTCCATCCTTTAAAGTTTACACTTAAACAAGTTGGAATTCTAATTCCTTTCTTTGGCCTGCTAAGCTTAATTGTTTCAAAATTTAAATTTAAATTTAAATTTCGTGATGAAAAGCTAGTTTACTTAATCTCCGTAACTCTTGTGCCAATTTTAATCATGTTGTTAACTTCAATAATTCTTGGAGTAAATATTAGAACGATGTGGATGACACCATTCTATTTATTTTTTGGATTATTTTTTATCTATATTTTTGAATCTAAAATTAATTTAAATTACTTAAAAAGATTTATGATATTTTTTTTATTTATTTTCATACTTTCACCCGTAGCATATTTATACGTGTCTCTTTCAGAAGATAATAAAAGAACTGATTTTCCAGGTAAAGAAATTGGTCGACTGGTACAAGCTAAGTGGGAAAAAAATTTTATTAATAAAATTGACATAGTTGTAGGTGATGAATGGTTAGCTGGTAATTTATCTTATCATCTTCAATCTAGACCTCGGTGGTTTAATAATTTAAGCCCTGAGATAAAAAATTTAAAGTTAAATGGAGGAGTAATTTATACAGGTAATGCTAGAGTTTTGAAATCAATTTGTCCAGGTGAATTTGGTAAGATTCAACTTCAAGGTATATGCATGATTGGAGTAAGATGAAAAAATTTACTATCTTAATTCCTATCTATAATGACTGGGAATCTCTAAGAAAACTTTTAAATAATATTAATGATAACATTAAAAATATTCCTAATACTAGATTTAATTGTGTTATTATCAATGACTCCTCCACAATAAACAGTCCAGAGATTAAAATCCCATCTGATATTAATTCTATTAAAATTATCAATATGAACAAAAACAGAGGACACGCAAGATGCAATGCATTTGGTATAAAATATTTATCTAAAAATTCAGATTTAGATTACGTTATTTTAATGGATGGTGATGGCGAAGATAGGCCGGAAGAGTTAAAATTTTTAGTTGATAAAATTTTATCAGAACCAGATATATCTGTTGTAGCAAAGCGTGTTAAAAGATCAGAAAGTCTTTTGTTTCAATTACTTTATTGTATTCATAAATATTTAACCTTACTAACAACAGGTAAGCTTATTAATTTTGGAAACTATAGCTGTTTAACAAAAACTGATTTAGAAGTTTTATCAACTAAGGCAAGTTTATGGAGTAGTTTTTCAGGTTCCTTTAAGATGTATGTAAAAAAATACAATGAAATAAATTCTTCTAGAGGAATGCGATACTACGGACCTTCACAAATGTCTCTTTTCAAACTTATTGTTCATTCTTTATCTATTATAGCCGTTTTTAAGTATCGTGTTTTTTTTACCTCATTTATTTTAATCTCATTATCTCTATACTTAGCTACTCATAACAGCTTCAATATTTTATTTTTTCAAACTTTGTTAATTTTATTTAATCTATTTGTGTTTATTGTTTCACTCAGAGAGAGTGAATATGAGCTAAAAAATAGTGAAACAAATATTAAGAACATCAAAGAATTTACACACACAAAGGTTGTAAAATGAGTCCACATTGGAATCAAAAGTGAATCAAAGCATGAACATTCAATCTATATATTGATAATTTGTGGATAAGAATAACAACATATATTTTATAAAAGCATTTGCTTAAATAAGTAAAAAAGATTTAATCACATAATAATTATGAAAATTGAATACTATTATGGAATACCATCTCCATTTGCATATCTAGGATCATTGAAATTTCAGTCAGTTGCAAAAAAATATAAAGCTGAAATAATTGAAAAACCCTGCGACTTAGTTGGGGGAATATTTGCTAAAACAGGGGGAATTCCTGTTCCACAAAGATCACGACAAAGACAAAAATATCGATTAGATGAAATAAAAAGATGGAGTGAATTTTTAAACATTAAAATTAACATCAAGCCAAAATTTTTTCCTCCAAAAGATCCACATCTACCTGCAAAATTTACTATAGCAGCTAATTTACTAGGTACGAAAGTCTTGTTTGGTCATGAGCTTTTAAAACAATTATGGAGTGAAGAAAAAGACATCTCAGATGAAAAAAATATTGAGTTAGTAAGTGATATTTTTAAAATTAATTTTAAAGAATTATCTACTCTTGCAAAATCAGAAAATATTTCTAAAATTTATGCTGACAACACTGAAGAAGCTGTAGAAAAAAACGTTTTTGGTGCGCCAACTTATATTTTTAATGATGAGTTGTTTTGGGGACAAGATCGTTTAGAATTTTTAGAACGTGCGCTAAAAAATGCTTAAAGTAAAATTTACTAACATTTTAGAAAAAAAATATTTAAGCTTCTTAGCTACGCAAGAAGTCTCGGGTGAGCCTTTTCACGACAAGATCAGTCAATTAAAAAAATTTTACCTGCCGATTTGTGAAAAAATTTGGAAAGATTATAAAAAAAATAAAATAATTAAAATAATAGGACTTACAGGTGGACAAGGAGCAGGTAAAAGCACTATTACTCTAATCATAAAATTAATTTTAGAAACAAGATATAATTTAAGAGTAGTTAATTTTTCAATTGACGATTTTTATAAAAAATCTTCAGAAAGAATAAAAATGTCAAAAAAAGTTCATCAGCTTTTTAAAACCAGAGGAGTTCCAGGGACACATGATACAAACTTAATAAAAAAAATATTTACAAATTTGACTAAAAAAAATTTTAAACCATTAACCATCCCTACTTTTGACAAAGCACGTGACGACCGTTTTCCTAAAAAAAAATGGCAAAAAATTACAAGACAACCGCAGATCATAATTTTTGAAGGTTGGTGTGTAGGAGCAAAAGAACAAAAAAAAAAATATTTAAAAAAACCAATTAATATCTTAGAAAAAAAACATGATTCAAATTTAAAATGGAGATTAAAAGTTAATTATGAACTAAAAAATGAGTATAAAAAAATTTTTAATAAAATAAATAGATTAATTTTTTTAAAAGTACCTAACTTTGAATGTGTTTATAAATGGAGATTGTTACAAGAAAAAAAACTCCATTTGACATCCAAAGGTAAAAAAATTATGTCTCCTATTCAGATTAGAAAATTTATTATGTACTATGAACGTATAACAAAACAAATGCTTATTGATTTAACAAAAAAAGCCTATGCTGTTCTCTATCTAGATAAGCACCACAGGTTTAATAAAATTAGATTTAATTAAATGAAATTTATTGTTTTTTTTATTTGTTTTTTAGTCAATATAAATTTACTTTCTGCTGCTGAAATTTTAATTTATTTAGAAAGTGCTTATAAAAACAACCCAGTTTTAAATGCAGAAAGAGAAAATTATAAAGCTATTAAAGAAAATATAAATATATCAAGAAGTGAATTTTTACCTAGTATTTCTATTTCGGGTAGTCAAAGCAGTCAACAAAACTCTAAAAGAACCAATCAAGCTGGAACTATACTTCCCGACACAAGCAATACCTCTGAAACAAAATCTGTTTCCATCGATCAAAAAATTTTTAAAGGTTTTCAAGGATATAACTCAATTAAAAAATCTAAATTAGAGTCGGAAAAAGCAAAGCTTACACTTAAAAACACCGAACAAAAAATTTTATTACAATCCGCTACTGCTTATTATGATCTACTTTACAAAATTAAAAATACTAAATTTAATTTAACAAATGTTGACTTATTTGAAAGACAGGTTGAAACAGATAGTTCACGTCTACAAAAAGGTGAAATTACTTTAACGGATTTAGCCCAATCAGAGTCATCTCTTGCTGGGGCCAATGCAAAATTTATTGCTGCAGAAACTGAACTTTTAACAGCCAAAAGTAATTTTGAAAGAACAATTAGATTGCCCGCGCCAAAAGAACTATCTAAAGAAAGTTTTACCAAAAATATAAGTTTGAATTTTCCAACAGGATTAAATACAGCCTTAAACTTTTCAGAAAAAAATAATCCTAAATTACTTCTTGCTAAGATAGACAATGAAATATCAGAAAAAAATATAAATATTGAAAAATCTAAATTTGCTCCATCTGCTTCAGTCAATTACACTCAATCTCAAAGTAAAGATTTTAGTTCTTCTGTTGATGAAACAGATCAAGAGACTCTTAAAGCAACAGTAACTATTCCAATTTTTAAAGGTGGTAAAAATTATTCCTCACTTAAAAAATCGCGATTTAAAAAAAAACAAAGTAATTTGATTTTACAAGATACAATTAATGAAGTAAAAACAGACACAGTAAATGCATGGTCTGCCTATCAATCTTCAGAAAGTGTTTTAAAAGCTACTCAAGCTCAAGTTAAAGCAGCAGAAATTGCAAATGAAGGAATTACTTTAGAATATGATTCTGGAAATACGCGAACAACTCTTGAGGTGATTCAGTCTAGAACCCTACTTTTGGACGCAAGAATAAGTAATGCAATAGCAGAAAGAAATTTAGCTATATCTAAGTTCGAGCTTTTAGCTGTGATTGGCCAGCTAACACTAGTAAATTTAAAAAAATCCTAAAAATTATAAACTTTATGTGCTTAATTATTAACTCTTGTAAAAAAAGAACAAAGTGTGTACATTAAATACATCGATTCGATCAAATAAAAGGATAAAAAATGATAAAAAATAACTTAAAAGTAGTAAAATCAGACAGTAAAAAAGAGCAAGAA